>LQAH01000105.1_pt1 | contig 27144 bp, 40 predicted proteins | sample 1535791 | NCBI WGS metagenome assembly LQAH01 (sample SAMN04331585, study PRJNA305678) | bioreactor metagenome | isolation source: bioreactor_4 inoculated with Wadden Sea sediment 2nd replicate of a... | place: Germany:Bremen
TTACCTGATTCATATTATTACTTTTCATGAAAAGAGAGTATCTGTCAATCTCATACTGTTGTATTCACTCTAATATGAGATATGTTTTAATGTATAAAAGTAGCAAAAACCATAAGAGAACTCCCCTACGATGAAAAAAAATCAACAAAAATTAGATTAATTATCTCTCTCCTATGATAAACTTACTCCCAAGGGGAGATTAGAAAAAATGAAACATTTACCACTATTTATCTTTGCTTTGATCGCAGCTGTAGGAAATGCTTTATTTGCTAGTGGTCAAAAAAAGGCTGCCGGCGTTGATAATTCTCTCCTCTTTATTGGATTTTCTGCCTTAATATGCGTAATACTCACTTTCATCTTCACCCTCTTTATAAAAGAGGGCCCTACAATGACTCAAATAATAACAAAAAAATTATGTGTGGATAGTGATAAGTGGAGTTGGTCTATTTCTCACATATGTTGGATTTAATTTACTCTATAGACATTTTGGCGCAACTGGATATGTCTATTATGCAGTACTCTCTATTATTACCACATCAATTATTGTTGGGGTGGTAATCTTCAAAGAAACATTTAACACCTATCATCTTATAAGTGTTTTATTAGCAGTAAGTGCCATTATCTTCTTTACAGTAGGCAATAATGCAAGATAATACAAAACCTATATAGTCGGTGGAACAATTCTCACAATGGATACCAACTTTACCATATATGAAAATGGTCTCATTATTATTGATGGAGAAAAGTTAGAATATGTAGGCCCATATACAGCGTTGTTGGTTCCAAAAGATACGAATGCTACTGTTATTGATGCCCATCAAAACATCATCATTCCAGGACTAATCAATACACATACACATAGTGGAATGTCGCTATTTAGATCACTAGCTGATGATAAAGCAAATCGCCTAAAAGAGGTAATCTTTCCATTAGAACAATCAATATTGAATGAAGAGATTGTCTACTGGGCATCCCTTAATTCTATCTCTGAGATGATAAGAGGAGGAACAACATGTTTTGCCGACATGTATTATTTTTCTCAGTATACAGCAAAAGCAGCTACACAGGCACAGATAAGGGCTCTAGTAGGTCAATCTATTACATCAAGTAGCGCTCCTGATGCTGTGTCAATTGATGAAGGTTTTGATTCCTTGAAAAACCTTATTAACGAGTATTCCAAATATCCTCTATTAACACCATCTATTGCTCCACACGCTCCATACTCACTCAAACTACAAGATCATAAAAGAGTTGCGCTATGTGCTCATGACTATAATATCCCGATACTCAGTCACTTAAGTGAGATGCCTTTTGAAGAACAGTATACACTTGAAAAATTCAATGCAAAACCAATTTCCTTCTATGCTTCAATGGGACTATTGAACCAAAAATCTACTATGGCTCATCTCATCTTTGCAGATAAAGAAGAGAGAATTATTGCTATTAATAATCAGTGTGGGGTTGCCCACAATGTAAGTGCTAATAGTAAAAGCGGCAAAGGGATAGCTCCAGCTTTTGAGTTTTACCATGAGAATGCTCGTATAGGACTGGGAACAGATGGACCTATGAGTGGAAATACACTCGATATAATTGGTCAGCTTCATGTTGTTGCAAAAATGCAAAAAACTCCACCATAAAAACCCCACAATCATGAAGAGTGAAGAAGTTCTCGCAATGGCAACAATTGGAGGGGCACGAGCTCTCCATATGGAAAAAAAGATAGGATCCTTGGAAAAAGGAAAACTTGCTGATATTGCAATTATTTCAACTGCAGCACCATCGATGTACCCAATCTATAACTATTACTCCGCAATTGTGTATAGTGCAATTGCGAGTGATGTTGATTCAGTATTTATCAGCGGCAAATGTGTAATGAAAAACAAAAAGGTATTATCGATAGATGAAAGTGCTGTGCGTGATGCAACAGCACACTATGTAAAGAAAATTAGAAATGATTTCTCCCACATCATCTACTAAATAAGACGTGTGCTAATAGGTCTATCGAAAGAAGATATTCTGAATCTCGAATAAATTCTTTTTTGGTGTGAATATGATTCATCCCTAGTCCAAAAACAACACTCTCAATACCACGTGAATTTATGACATTACTATCCCCTCCCCCACGAGAAGAGAGAAATGAAGGGATAATTCCTACATCATTACAGGATGAAACAAATCGAGATACACATTCTGTATTGAAATCAACATGATACCCATCATACAGATGTTCCCAAATAATATATGCGGCACCTCCCATTTCTTTTGCAATAGATGATGCTTTTTCATCAATCAACGCCATGAGAGAAATGAATTCTTGATGAGAAAAACTTCTAATTTCACCAATAAATTCTACATAATCTGGAACAACATTTGTTTGAGCTCCTCCCTTAATACTCCCTACATTTGCAGTTGCTGTTTCACTCACATTATTGGATGGAAGGGCCAAAATAATCGCAGAAGCTATCCGTATTGCATTTATCCCTTCATCTGGTTCTAGAGCAGCATGAGCGCTCTTTCCATGAACTTGACATACAAACCGACTCTTTTCCACAGATGAAACAATAATACTCCCAGGAGGAGTTTCTCCATCTAAGTTATATGAAATAGTAGACTTCAATATATCAAAAGGAACTGAAGAGCTCCCTTTGCATCCAATCTCTTCTTGAACAGTGAATAATAATTCAATTCCACTATGATGAGTGGGGTACATTTGAGCAATACGAGCCATCTCTAACATTGCACCAACACCAGCTTTATCATCAGAACCTAGAATAGTTGATCCATCACTCTTAATAATACTATCTTCATAGAGGACAGAAATCGATGCATTCGCAGGAACTGGAACAGTGTCGATATGAGCACTTAGGAGGATAACAGGGCCTTCCTTTTCTCCATCAATTCGGATAAGCATATTTGGAGCATTACCTGAGAGGGCATCAATATATTCGATACTAAGACCACGATATTTTGCCCAGGTGATAATATACTCAGCAACTTCTTTCTCTTCACCAGAGGGACTTCGAATACTGCACAGTGCAATGAGATCATTGATCACTTTTTCTCGGTCAATTTTCAAAATCTCTATGCTTAATAATCATGGGCATTATTATTATAAAGGATTACCGTTGCTTCAAGAGCTGCAAGAATTGCTTTTTTCTCTCCAACTTTAAATAAAATTTCTTTCTCTTCAAGGGTTGGTTGTTTTTCTAGATAAATATTTGAATCAGTGGAGACGACTGCTCCTGTTTTTACATGCCTAACAGATCCTATAATAAAAAGAATTGCAGCTTCTTGTTCTGCAGCTTTTACCCCACTTGCTGTAAGGAGTTCATTGAGTTTTTGATCTTGCACATAATAGGCGTCTCTTGTAAAACCAAGACCCACTTGATACTCTTCTTCACTATTTTTTAATGCCTCAACTAATGCATTTGTAACATCTAAATCTGCTACAGCAGGAAATGGGGCAGGAAGGTAGGCCATAGAGGTCCCTTCTCCCCTATAGGTTGCCTGTATCACTACAGGAGTTCCAATTGGTGTTCCTCTTTGTCTTCCTCCAGCTGAACCAACTCGAATGAAAACTTTAGCTCCGAGACCTATTAATTCTTCAAACGCAATAGAAGCGGCAGGGCCTCCTATACCAGAGGAGCACACAGTAAGAGGGGTTCCTTTGTAGGTTCCTGTATAGACAATATACTCTCTGTTTTGAGCAATTAGAGTTGCATCTTCCATATATTCTACAATCCGTCTTACCCGTCCTGGATCTCCTGGAGTTATCACATAAGGGGCAATGTCTCCAATTTTACAGCGAAGATGTTTCACAATTTGATCTTTCTTTAGGTCCATAATTTCATCCTTTTTCAATGATAAGAGATTCTGGTGAGAGAACTGCATATACAGTTTCATTATTATTAAGAGGTTTTCCTTGCAATACAGCCCGAATCCTTTCATCACCAATTTGCAGTGCATACCCTGTAGTATTTCCTTGATAAGTTGTGTAATTTAGAGAGACTTTTAAACTATTCTCCACTTCTTTATCAGACAAGGAGACGTTATCTGGGCGAAAATAGAGTTCAATGGCATCTCCTTTTTTGAGTTTACTTACTTCAAGAGACTGAATGCGGGTACTTACAATTGAAGAGCCATGGACATCTGTGACAACTTTGTCCTTCGTTATGGATGTAATAGTCCCTTTTAAGTGGTTATCAAACCCTACAAATCGAGCAACAAATGATGTTGCAGGTCTTTCATATATCTCTTGTGGAGTCCCATTTTGTTCAATATCACCTTTGTTCATAACTATGATTCTTGAAGAGAGACTTAATGCTTCTACCTGATCATGTGTTACATAGATCATGGTAATTCCTAGTTGATGTTGTAAACGACTTAATTCAGCCCTCATTTCATCTCGAAGTTTTGCATCTAAATTTGATAGAGGTTCATCTAATAAAAGTAAATCTGGTTCAATAACAATGCTTCTTGCAAGGGCAACTCTCTGACGCTGTCCTCCAGAAAGTTGACTTGGAAGTCGTTTTTCATATCCACCTAAAGAGACAAGTTTCAATACATCAGCTACTTTATCTCCAATAATAGATTTTTCTACTTTCCTTCTCTTCAAACCATAAGCAACATTGTCAAACACTGAAAGATGGGGGAAAAGGGCATATGTTTGAAAAACAAGTCCAATATTTCTTTTGTATGGGGGAAGATGCGTATTGTCTTTACCTCCAATAATAACAGACCCTTTTTCTGGCATAATAAACCCAGCGATTGTTCTTAGTGTTGTAGTTTTCCACATCCAGAAGGACCAAGGAGAGAAACCAGTTCCCCTCTCTCTATAGAAAGATGGAAATCCTTCAAGATAGGCTCGCCCTTTACATACCCAGCATCAATTTGTGATAATTCTATAAACGCCATATTTTTTCCCTTATTACACGTATTTTGAAATACCGAGAAGCTTCTCAGCAGTTTGAACAATTATTATTGTGACAACAATAATAATACTAGAAAGAGCAGATATTGTAGGATCAAAATAGTATTCCATATACATCAACATCTGAATTGGCAATGTGGCAACCCCAGGTCCTGTGAGAAAAAGGGAGATTGGTACATTATTAAATGAGGTAATAAAAGCAAGGATAAATGCAGCAACAACCCCAGCTTGAATATTTGGAAATACCACTACAAAAAAAGCATGAACAGGAGATGATCCTAATGAAACAGCAGCTTCTTCAACAGCGACATCGAAATTCCTAAGACTTGAAGAAACCACTCTCACTGTGTATGGAAATAATATTGCGGTGTGTCCAAGGAACAATCCCATCATTATTGGAATTTGGGTAATGTAAATAAAGAATCTAAGTAACGCAAATCCTATCACAAGGCCTGGAACAATTGCTGGAGATGAGAAAATAAGTTCTATAATACTCTTTCCAGGATATGAATAACGAACATTCGCATAGGCAACAGGAACTCCTAGCACTAAAGCAGTGAGCGTAGCAAATAAGCCAATTCGAAGACTTACCCAAAATGTTGTCCTAAACATTGAAATATTCAATACTTTTTCATACCACTGGAAGGAGAACCCTTCAGGAGGAAATTTCATCACAGCAGTACTGCTAAATGAAGATATGATAATTACAATGAATGGGCCAATTAAGAATGTAAACATAACAACGGCGACAAAGATGAGAAATTTAGATATTTTCATACAAGATTCCTTGGTTTAAAAAGACGAACCCCATTATAGATAACAAGGGTCGTAAGAATCATAATCACAGCTATTACCGTAGCACCCTCCCAGTCCATAAGTACCAGAGCATTTTGTCTCATAAGAGTAGAAAGAGTAAGTACCTTTGCTCCTCCTAAAATTGCAGGTGTTACATAGGCCGTAAAGCATCCTGTAAAAACAAGGGTAATTCCCATCATTAATCCTTCAAATGAGAGGGGGACAACGACTCTAAAAAAAGTTCCAATCCTGTTTGATCCAAGGCTCATCGCCGCTTCTTCAACTTCAGATGGGGCATTTTCCATTGAACTTACAAGAGTGAGAACCATGATAGGCATAAAAAGTTGAAGCAACCCCACGATAATAGCCCCTTCTGTATACAACAGACGTGTTGGCTCTTCTAAAATGCGAAATGTCGTAAGAGTTTTATTAATAATTCCATACTTACCAAGAATAACAATCCATGCAAATGTTCTTGCAACAGGACTTGTCATAAGAGGAAGGATTACAAGGGATGTAAGAATTGACTTCTTTTTTGCAGAGACCTTCGTCATAAGGTATGCTGACGGGTATCCAAGGAATACCGCTAAAGGGGTAACAATAAGTGCAATTTTAAGTGTTCGCATGAAAACATTTTGAAATTGTGTATCTTTCAGTACTTTGATATACCTCGATAGAGTGAAAATGCCTGTTCACTTTGAAAGCTCTCAAAAAGAACATATAGAAGTGGAAGCAGGAAAAATAACAGGATAAAAACAATTCCAGGTAATAATAGAAGCAGAATATTTTTCTTTGATCGAATTGTACTCATGTGTACCTCAACAAGGGTTCATACATGAAGGACAAGTGTCCTTCATGTAGATAAGTAGATGCAGCACTATTAATTAGAGAATATTGCGTTCCAACGACCAATCCATTCTTCTTGGACATCTGCCATTTGTTTTTCATCAAAAAAGTAAAGGTTGCTAATAAGTTCTTCACCGTAGGTAAGGTTTTCCCCAATTTCAGGTGGAACAACAACATCACTTCTTGCTGGAGAGTCGACTAAATCTAACGCTTCAGCGAGTTGAACATCATAACTTAATAAGTGGTCAATATAAAGATGTGCAAGATCTTCTTTCTTTGTTCCACTAGCAACACTCACCATACTGAACGAACCAACTAACCCCTCTTTAGGGATAACACTTTCAACAGCAAGTCCAGAACCTTTGATTGCTCCCCAAGAGAAACTTGTGTATGGAGCTAAATAGACTTCTTCTTGACTTATGAGAGTATTAAGTTCTGATGACTTGGAATATGCTGTAACCAATCGTGGAGCTAACTCTTCGAGTTTTTGCCAACCTATATCAGTATTTTCAAAATCTCCGGTGAAAGCTTTAGTGAGCATGTAGATAAGAGCTGGACCATATGTGGTAGAAATTCCAGGAATAGAGACGACATTATTAGCATCCTCTCTAAATAAATCTTTCCATGAAGTTACTGGAGCCATTTTGTCTGTTCTATATGCAAGACCTAAGTGTTGGATTGTATACCCAATAGCATAATGACCACCGAGTGGATCTTTTGCTGAATCCATAATTGCTTCTAGGTTAGTTAATTTGGCTGGATCATATGGTTTTAGTAAACCTTCTGCCATTGCTTTATATGTCCAAGAACCAGCAAACAATGCAACATCTACAAGAGGATTACTCTTTCGAGCCATCATTTTAGTAAATCTGTCTGAGTTGTTTCCTGTTTCAACAACAATTTCAACACCATGTTTCTCTTCGAAGGGTTGGATCACATTCTTCTCAAGAAGATCCATATTATACCCCCACATTGAAACGGTGAGCTTTTCCCCTTTATATGGCATTTGAGCATCTACAGGACCACTCTCTGCCTTTCCTTGTGAAAATACTGGCATTATTGCAATAAGCAACACCAATGCTACGAGTACCATTTTGTTTCTTTTCATATAAACCCTCCTATATTAATACATGTTATCATCACATATATTGTTAAACGCTTAACATAATAAAACCATACTGAAGAAGACCTGTCAAGAAAAAGTTGGTATTTAATTATTGTTAAAATATTATATTTGAAACTAATACAATAAAAGTAGTGTTTTTATTAACATAATTTTCAATATATGTGCTAATATAACATTAACCGTTTAACTTAATGTCTTATCTATAAGGGAAGAATAAAAAGTGAGTAGTATAAAAAAAAATTGCAGAAGACGTTGGAATATCATCCGCTTCTGTTTCAATTTACCTCAAATAATAAAGAAACAAATAGAGTAAGTAGAAAAACAAAAATACTCATAGATCAAGCTGTAGAGAAACTTAAATTATCATAAAAATATCTTTGCCAGTAGCCTTTCTACTCAGAAATCTAAAATAATTGGAATCATTATACCAAGTTTAAAACCGTTGTTTCAAAATGAATATACAAACTTTCTCGTTTCTAGCATTCAGTCCACGTTAGCTGAATATAATTACCACTTACTGTTTTTCTCTTCCTCTGGAACCTCCTCTATTGAAGTAGTAAAAGAACAACTTGAAAATAGCGCAGGCTGTGATGGATTCATCCTTTTTAGTACAGGGTTCTGCACAAAAATACAATCAGATAAGAATATTATTGAAGTAAAAAAACGGGAAAGCCGTTTGTAACAATCAACGTCCCTTATTCAAAAGAAGATATTAACCAAGTACTTATTGATGGATTAGAGAAAGCTTTAGGGATTGAATACTTTATTGAAAGTGGACATCGGGAAATCCTTGTCATTCTTGGAAGAAAAGTTGGCGCCTACACACATTTACTAAAAGAGAATGCAATGCATCAATTCAAGGTACATGGAATTGACTATACGGAAGACCAATTTCTTTATGGAGATTTTAACGAAACAACCACATATCATATTGTGAAAAAAGCTCTAAAAGATTCTACAAAAATTACTGCAATCTGTTGTATGTCAGATTTGATGGCAGCAGGAGCTCTAAAGGCGTGCAAAGAATTACATTTTCGAGTGCCCCAAGATATCTCAATAATTGGGCGGAATAACACACCTCTTTGCAACCTTACAGATCCAACATTATCTACAATAAATCTTCATATGGTACAAGCAGGGAAAAGCACAGCACAAATATTACTTAATAATCTTTCGGGAAATACAGCACCTCAGAAGGTATTTATTAAGAGTGAAATCATAATAAGAGATTCAACCCAAAGAAGAGTAAAGGAACATGAAGATGATAGTTGATACAATTTTTAAAAAAGCAAAAGTGTACAATGTCTATATAAAGAGATGGGAAATTGTCGATATTGCAATAGAACAAGAGAAGATCTTATTTCTGGGTGACACTGAAAAAATAAATATCACAAGTAACCATATCGTTGAGTGTAATGAAGAGGTACTTATCCCTGGGTTTATCGACATCCATCTACATATAGAGAGTTCCCTTTGCACACCTGAAGAATTTTCTAAAGCAATTATTAAAAGAGGGATAACCACTGTAGTTAGCGAGCCACACGAAATAGCTAATGTATTTGGAGTTGATGGCATCAAAACTATGATAGATGCTTCAAAAGAAACCCTTGTAGATATCTTATATGGTGTTCCAAGCTCTGTACCATCTACAAAAAGTTCCTTAGAAACAACTGGAGGAGAAATAGGAACAAAAGAATTAGCCACACTGCTAAGCGACTATCCAAATATTGTCTGTCTTGGGGAAGTGATGAATTACTCTCACCTCATTAAAAACTTCGAATCTCTTCTCACACATCCTACTAGCGATAAAACGCTGTCGATGATTGAATATATAAAAAAAATTATCCCCTACATGCAATTGAAGGACACTGCCCGAGCGTTGTAGATTTTGAACTAGCAAAACTATTATATGTAGGAATTCAATCAGATCATTGCTTTCAAGATGTAGAAGGTATGAAGCAACGATTCATGAGAGGTATGTTTGTAGAACTTCAAGAAAAATCTATTCAACAAGATATTGTAGATTTTATCTCGAACAATGATGTTGATGGACTCTTCTCTTTTGTTACTGATGATGTTCCACCAGATATTCTAAAAAATAAAGGGCATCTTGATTTTGTAATAAAAAAAGCTCTCTCTTTAGGACTTCCTCTAGAAAAGGCAATTATTGCATCCTCGTATGCACCTGCAAAACACATTGGACTTAGAGATAGAGGAAGTATAGCCCCTGGAAAGATTGCTGATATCATTCATTTAGAAGGAGATCCCTCTACCCTAACGATCAAAGCTGTCTATAAGAAAGGGAAAAAAGTTGAGAACGAGAAGAACAATACCACCTCATATGTATTTCCCCATCATTTCGCAAACAGCATTCACATTGACCCCTCTTTTGATATTAATAATGTATTAGATGTTCCTTACACAGGGAATACAGAGAAAGTGAATGTACGGGTTATGGAAAAAAGTAGTACCAATACCTATACAGCAGAAACTTTTCAAACTCTTGATACTCTTAATGGCAATATTGAGTGGGAGCACAGTAGTGTTAATCTCGTTGCTGTTATCAATCGCTACACTCAACCGACACAATACGCTAGAGGATTCATAAGTGGCACAAAGGTCATTAATGGTGCTTTTTGTACAACACATGCTCACGATCATCACAATGTTCTTCTTTTAGGAGACAATAAAGATGATATGGCCTTAGCATATACTGAAGTACTACAGATTCAAGGTGGAATGTGTTTCGTCTCAGGTGGTAATGTGCTTTCGCTCATTCACCTACCGATAGCTGGAATATTATCGATAAAACCAATTGATGAATTAGCAATAGAAGTAGAAGTATTACAAGAGCTATTAAAGAAACATGGCATCACCCATCCAAATCCTATCATGAGTCTTTGCACTCTTACTCTCCCAGTAAGCCCTGCATTAAAAATCACTGATAAAGGACTCATTGATGTGAGAAGTGGTACAATAGTGCCTCTGGTTATAGAGTAATGGAACTTTTTAGAAAGAATGATACCGTCTTTTTTGCCAATTATTTTGAATATGAAACAATTAGTATGCTACAATGTTACCCATTATGGAACATATGATTCTCTGGTTCAATATATTGGGATTCTCTCTTCTCTTTGCATCTGTTGGTGTAATATATGTAACATACTTTAGATTGCACCCTAAGTGGCTATACCCTCTCTTAATATATATTGGGAGTTTTGCCATATTCTCCATAATCAATTCATATACTTTTTTATTAAGATCTATGTTGATATCCCAAATTCAATGATTGAAACAATTAGTATATATATGAGTTCTTTTATAGCATTATTGCTATTATGGATTGTTCCTCACTTTATTGAGAGTCTTTTTAGTAGAAAAAAAAAGACGATGGTACACAAATCCATCAAATATCTTTGTTTTTCTCTTTGCAATAGCGATGTTATACTCTTTAATATTTGGCGATTCAACAAATAATAATATTGGATCTGCTTTCTTTAATGGCTACTTAGCTTTTGTTTCATTTAGAGGTCTTCTTATGGTTAAAAGAGACAAGGAGTATAAACAACTTGGAATTGTTATCCCCTTCCTGTATCTAACAAGTGTTTTATTTCTTCTTGTTGCATTCGAGAATATCACATTTCCAATAATTTTCAACGATGAAACGGCAGCCCAACTGCATATATTGACAGCAGGATTAATTAGTTTTCTCATAGCAATTGTTTCTTTAGGATTCATTCTTATCAAGAGAAATGAAGTAACAAAATCAGCGAAGCTTCCCATTTCAACACAGTTTGCTCATAAATTCTCACTTACTAAACGAGAACAAGAAATCATCCCAATGCTCATACAAGGAAAAACAAACAAAGAGATTGGAGAGATTCTATATATTTCAATGAGGACAGTCGATACTCATATCTATAATATCTATAGAAAATGTTCGGTAAAAACAAGCTTGAGTTAGCTCATCTTATTTCTTCATATTCTTAATAAAAAGATTTTTTTCTTACAATTATTCCTTTAAATGCCGAATTACGTAGAAATACGTACAAGAAAATGGCCAAATTACGTAAAAACCTTGATACCATACCTCTCAGAATTCTTCTATGTTTTATCTATCATATAATTGTTGAGAGGAAATTGAAGATGTTTGAAAATAGCTATGAGATAGAACACATGATAAGGTTTCGTAATTCTGATATCCAAAGAGAAATTGCTTTGAATCGACAGATTTGCCATGTAAAAAAGAAAAAGAGAGGGCATATGAGAGTCCTTCAAACTTTAATAACTTTCGCTTGTAGAAAAAGAGGTGCAGTATGAAAAAGAGTATTATCATCATAGTATGTGTGTCGGCTTTACTTCCTTTTATCTTATTTATTGCAGGAAAAATTCGAATAAACTATGTAAGTTCTAGAGAAATCTCTCAATTGCAAAAACACGTGAATCTATCTGCACAAAAATCTATACTGAAGATATGATTCAAGGTCTCCCTTCTCCTGTAACATTATATTTTGAAAATGTATTATCACCCGGACAACCATTTACTAAAGAAGTATCTCTAACACATGATGGGAAATTTAAGACTTCTCTTGATTCAAATTGGATTTCGATTAAAGGGAGTCAATATTTCACGACACAAGAACCTGGATTCTTATGGGTAGGAAAAACTGCTTTATTTACTGCTAGAGATATGTATATAGATTCAAAAGGGAGCATTATCATATCACTGTTACACCTGTTCAAAATAGTAGAAGGGAGTGGTCCTAATTATGATCAAGGAGAGCTTCTCAGATGGCTTGGTGAGAGCGTTTTGGTTTCCAACGAACCTACTACCTAGTAACAAACTCAAGTGGAGTGCAATAGATGAGAATACAGCTCAACTCTCCTTCACTCATAAAGGTCTCACAATTTCCTACAAAGTGAGCTTCAATAAAAAAGGAGAAATAACAGAGTTAGAAACCCAACGACATATGGGAGAAGAAGGACTTAACATATGGCGTGGTAAAGTGAGCAACTATAAAACGATGAATGGTATGAAAATCCCAATGAACATTGAAGCAATGTGGGTCATCAATAACAAAGAACATAGCTATGCAAAGTTTGAAATAAAGGATATTGAGCATCATTAAGAGTAATCAATATGTTTCAACACATTACTAAAAAAAAGGGTTTCCTTTGAATTATTATAATTACAAGGCGCATGAATAGTATCATGCGTCTCTTTGTGGTCACTTAAAAAGAAAAAACTTTATTCACAAAACTAATATTATTATCAAATGTGAGTCTCAAAGAATTTATATTACATAGTTTAAGGAGTTCAGCGTCTGAAGGGAGTCGAACCCTCGTCACGAGCTTGGGAAGCCGTCCAGACCATTTATCAACTCTTATCAAATTTCATCAATAGTACCACAGAAGTTATTATATTATAAATACTTATAAAGTAGCACTCATATCATTCTTTATCACAATTGCTCAATCATAGTCACAACTATTTAGAGATTTTGTTGTCATTCTGTTGTCATTACCTAACATTTTTATTTACGAGCCGGGAAAAATACTTTTTAATAATAAAAAGTAGAATCATATACATAGTTGAGCTACATCATTATTCAAATTAATTTTTTTTGATTTTTCTTAGACAATCCTTTAATATAGAACGTATCCTTACACATATACTTTTATGTAAAGAGTAATCAATAAATGGAAGTGTTATTAGTAGTCATTGGCTGTATTACAATAATCATTATTCTGATCACTTTAAAACTTATTCCTTCCACAGGAGCACGAGGTGAATATAAAAATTGCGAAAGAATTGAAGAGATTAAATACAAATGAGTACTATGTATTAAATAATGTAATGATCCAAACACAAAATGGAAGTAGTCAAATCGATCATGTGGTCATTTCTGTTTTATGGTATTTTTGTGATAGAAACAAAAACTATAAAGGTTGGATTCATGGGAATGAAAAATCAACATTCTGGAGCCAAACTGTATATTCAAAAAAATATCAATTTAGGAACCCAGTAAAGCAGAATTGGTCCCATATATATGCTTTAAAAGAAATTGTATCTCTAGTAAATAAAAAATTCATACCTTATTATCCAATCGTTGTATTTGTTGGTACTGCTCGCCTTGTTAATGTAAATGCAAAAACTCCTGTTATATATAAACGTCAACTTATACAAACTATAAAGGATGAACAGAATACCAGCTTGTCTATAGACCAAGTAAGGCATATTGCACATCAAATTTCTACTACCATTAAACATGATAAACTCACTATTAAGGAACATCTCAATAATATTGAAAGTGCTGTTTATACGAGACAACAATTAGAGAGAAACTTGATCTGCCCAAGATGTGGGAGTAAATTGGTTATAAGAAATGGCAAATATGGCAAATTTAATAGATGTTCTAAATATCCATATTGTAAATATACCTTAAGTAAAATGAAATGATCAAATATATACAGATCTTCACCATATCAAAAATTCAATAATCCAAAAGTGATAGGCTATAATTATTCATTTCAATTTAATATTATTTCATTAATAATACCCTGATATATAAAGAGTCAACACATAAATAGATCTCTGACCAAAAATATTAATGTATTTTTTTGTACAATAGTATTGACTATTTGTACATTCGCTATTAATGTTAGCGAAGATGTACAAAATATTGATAAAAATGTACAAAAGGAGATAAAGATGGCTAGAATACCATTTGAACTAAATGATGAAATTAAAGATGCCTTTGTAGATCGGATTATGTTATATGGAAAAAGCTCAATTGTAGCATCACGACCATCAATGAGTCAGGTGTTACGTTCTGTAGTTTCTTTGGTGGTAACTATGGAAGACTCTATACTTAGTGATTTCCTAGAAGTTGCAGCTAAGTCAGAATTAGTACTAAGTGAATATTTGAATCTTTTTAAAGAATGTTCAAATAAAAATTTAATTCCACAGAATTTCCCAGCTATAAATACTGAATTTGAAGAAATATATGAACTTATGCAGAATCTAAAAATGGGAAAGATCTCAGATGATGAGTTCAAAGAAAAAAATAGCAATAATGGACATCAAATTATTAGCATACAAAGCAGTTCACAAAGGAACAACAGAATTAATGAATCGCTTAGGAAATAAAGGATTGCTCAATTCACTTTCTCCTAAAAACATTCTAGAAGAATTGAAGAAAGACAATGTTGCTAAACACGTCGTTGACGAGGCAATAAAGGAAAATATAAGAAAATAGAAAGGATAAATTTTGGCTCTTAGTAGTTGGCGCTACCAAGAGCCAAGGAAGGTTGCACGAGGCGAACCCACCCAGTGAATACCTATAAGGTATGGTAAATTCCCCTTGTTAGCAACCCTCAATCTCTGGAGGGAGACATGAATAAATTGCTAACACTCGACGAGGCAGTAGACCTGCTTCAAGTCAGTAAACCAACTCTATATCGATTCACTTCTCAAAGAAAAATTCCATTCATCAAAATTGGTGGATTGATTCGTTTCAGTGAAGTGAAATTGTTGCAGTGGTTGGAAGAAATGACAGTCGTACCAGGGGAATCATATGAACGAAAAAAAGTATGATTTGTTCCCTGAAGAAAAACCAAAAGAGAATATGGAACAGGAGTCGTTCGACTCCTCTGGTTTATCTATTGTTCCATATCTCGCCGTTTCTAGAGAAACAGGGAAGAAGTTAGGGCTAATAGGTCATAATGAATCTTGCAGAAATGGACTAAAAGATTACAAATATTACATTGATAATGACAGTAAATTCTTATATGAAAAGATTGCTACAAGGTATGAAAAAAGAAACGGATTTCCATTGTCATTTCAAAAGCACAATATTAAAGATGCTTTCTATCGAGAGCGTGGAGAGATCACCTATAAAATAGAAATATCTCATCATGCCTTAATAGTAAAAAAGTCAATGTATCTTCCACCTGTGAGACAATCATATAGTGAAAGATCTTATATTGTTGAATACTCTATGAAGAGTAGAAAAAGATTTTTTGAAGCTATGCTCACTATGGATTGGAAATATATTCCTCAAGATAATATAAGAGAATTAACTCTTACCTACCCATCTATCTATCCAAGAGATGGTAGAATTCTAAAAAGACATTTAGATGCATATGCTAAACGCCTAAAGAAAATTTGGAGAAGCTTATGGAAGAATTGCGTTCCCTTGGAAAATGGAATTTCAAAAAAGAGGGGCTCCTCATTTCCATTTGGTATTAATATCAGGATCTCCTATACCATTGGAGAAACTAAGGAACTGGGCTTTAAAGTCATGGAGCAATCTAGTATCAAAATGGATCAACACACAAATTGAAATACCAGAAGAAAAAAGAAATGAAGCAATTGAAAAACATAAAAAAGCAGGTATTGAAGCTGATATTGTCCGTAAAAATGCTAAAGGATTAGTTTGCTATATAGTCTGGTATATTGGAAAAAATAAAAGGAAAAGCTAAAGAATACCAACATGAAGTTCCTGAAGAATATAAAAATGTCGGTAGATGGTGGGGTTTTTATGGTAAAACACAGGTCTACTTAAAATGTATAAAAGAGAGATCCATATAACTGAAGAGAAATATGAAGAATATAGAGATCTAATAGTTAAAAAATGGGAAAAGGAAGGAAAACATTACAAAATAAATGAGCAACGCATTAGTTTGTATGAGTTATAAAGACTATGAAATTGAAAAGTCGAATTATGTAACTTAAGAATCTAGATATAAAGATGAAATGATTGAATAGCATTTTTCACGAATCACCGACCATTTAGAAAGAAATCCATTATTAACAAGCATGTATCTGAGTTTGACTCTTGGATCTACTCGAGGGAAAGTCTCTCTATTATCAAATAAAAGAAAATATCTAGAATCTGTTTTACTCTCTGATAAAACCATACCACAATCATTAAGTGAAATAATGCGCTCACCTTCAAGAGACAAATAAAGATTTGTAAAAATATCATCTGTATTTTCAGCAGGTTTTAGAGAACTAGTACTATTAGAGGGAATAAATAAATCTAATAAATTAAGCAAATCTCCTTGATGATTGCGAATTGTTGCTTTACGATCATCAGATTCAACGGCTAATAAATTACCAAAAAATTCATAAAAATATGGCGTATTCATAGAATTCTGAAAACTTTTACCGTTCTTAGAAAAAAAATTCTTCGAAAAATTTCAAGTCAGTATGATGAGCAAGTACCCCAAAAGAAAGCATAACCCCCCAAATATTAGGATCCTCCTCCATTTCAACAATAAGTGTTGAAGAAGAAAGCATAATTACCATTTTTTCAACATCACGTAATGAGAGTTTAATAGCTCGTTCATCGATAGATTTTGAATATGACACCATTATCAGAGCAAAATATTTAAGAGCGATTTTCTTATTATCTACTAATGGGCTTTTGGCTATTTCGTGATTGATATATTCTTCAAAATTTGGTTCTGGTAAGAATAGTTCAAAATCAAAAACCTTCTAAGATAACCATCTTGATCGATATCATTACCATAAGCATGTTTTACTGATACCGACAATTGTTTATGATCAACAGCAAAAATGAAAATCATTCCATACACATTAAACAAATGTTTAACTCTTTCGAGTAGTTCGATTGCGTAGGTGGGTCGACAACGGTCTAATTCATCAATAATAATTATAACTTTTTTCTTTGAAGGAGTTAGACTTTTACAATATTCTTCAAGAGATGAATGAAAATCTTTAGTAATCGAATGTTCTTTAGATTCATCAGGAGAAGTTAAATAATCTTTCTTAAGAAACTTTTTATAGTACTTTTTATATTCTTTAAAAACTTCTTGCTGGTCAATGGAGAGTTTTTTCTGAATAAACGTAATTCCAACTGCTACCACTAGACCCAAAGTTGCAGCCATGATTTTCTCTCCAAGAACTTCCATACTAGTTTTCATCTGTGGTAAGAGTTCAGATAAGAGAGAGATAAAAGGATCTAGTTCATAATCATTTTCCCATGCATTATAGTGCAAGACACAATAATCATTATCTTCAAGATATTTTGACAGAACTTCAAGAAAGGTAGACTTACCTTGTCCCCAACTTGCTTTAATCTGGATAGAGGCAAAAGAATTTATCGACTCTAGGATACGAGGAAATCCAGTAATGAAATTTTTTTCGATCTACAAAAAGATTTTCAAGTTTTAAGTGCTGTGGTAAATCTGGACATATATACATAAAAGACTCCTAAGAAAGAGTACCATCTTTGTAATTGTAAATCAAATTAGATTATAAAATATCATCTACCATGTGTAAGAATTCGACTAGATGACCAAATTTCTCACTGTCATTCTGATGATCATACCTATCTGTCATAGAATCACTTCTATGTCCTGTCATTGATTGTAACACATCTTTAGGTAATAAAGGGCGTAGGAGAGTATTGTAGGTATGTCTGAAGCTATGTATCACTAGGTTTCTATTACCAACTTCTATTTTAGCTCGTGTTAATGCTTGCTCAAAATGTCGTGCCATGGTTTTTCTCGTAACAGGTTTGGATCTATCACTACCAAAAAGATTAGATCATTCATTTGATCAAAGGGAGACTCTTTCAACCAATCTTGTAAATTTTTATCTGCTTTCTTAGTAAGCAGCACTACTCTTGAATGACCTGTTTTGGTTGTTCCAAATACACCATTATCTTTTACAGCTCTTTCAATTCTAAGACCATTTCTCTGTTCATTCCATAGAATATGTTTCCATTGCAATGCTCTCACTTCTCCTGACCTCAGTCCTGTTGTCGCTAGAATATAGAACATATAAGCATATTCTTTTCTTCCCCAAATAGAGATCATTTTCTCTATGTCCTCTGGAAATAATAAATTTAATTCATCTTTCGTAAAACTCCTCGCTCTTTGGGTTTATTAGCTAAAGATCAACAGTCTCTAAGCAATTAAAAGGAATGATACGTTCTCTCTCTGCTTCCCTTAAGATTATACGGAACGTATACAGAATATGATTCTTAGTCTGATTAGAAAGATTCTTTTGAACTTGTTCTTTATTCTGTTCCTCGCCCTCTTTCTTGTGAGTTTTCAAATTAATCAACCAGTTCTCAATCTCTACCCTATTCAAAGACTCTAGTTTTCTATTTCCAAACTGTGGAATGATATAATTATAAAGATGACTTCTGCGTGATCGTGCTGTACTCTCTGAAAAAGATCTCCCTTTAGCATGTTGACGTTTGATCCAAGAACAGCTCCCCCAAAGAAATAAGTTTTCAGTGTACTTCTTTAGTGTAATCGATTGAGAAGATAATGAAGAAATAAATTCATCAGCTACTTCACGAGCATCACCTTTCTTAACTTTTCCTGTTGCTCTATACATTCGTTTGCCATCTGCATTGTAGTAACTGAAGTACCAGCTAAACTTTTTGTTGTCAGTAAATCTCTTGTAAAGGCTGTATTTTTGTTTCATGAGTTTATTTTTGTTGTCATTTTTGTTGTCATGTCAAGGAAAAACTTTATATATAAACTAGATGCTTTATAGTCGAGGTTGTTTAATTGCTTGTACTATATAGTTTAAGGTGTTCAGCGTCTGAAGGGAGTCGAACCCTCGTCACGAGCTTGGGAAGCTCGGGTAATAGCCGTTATACGACAGACGCAATGAAGATAGTGTGATAATAGCTAATTAGAGTTATTCTTTCAAGTGTTCTTTTGGGAAATCCATAGCATGATCTTCTCGCTCTTTGGAGTAATATCAGTACTTATATTCGGATAGGATAAACTCGGGTTGATCGGCATCTTTTTTCTCTATTGTCGTCCAGTTTGTTAAAAATTCAAGAAGTGCATCGATAATTGCTATCTCTTTAAGGTGTGCATAATCTTTATAATAGCTAAAAGCTTCCTTCCTATTATTTGAAATAATTGTGATATCAGCTAGTTTGGCAACTGGAGACTCTTTATATCCAGTAATAGCAATGACCTTTAATCCTTTCTTTTTCCCAAGTTCTATTCCTTGTATCACCTGTTTGGACCCACCGGATTGAGATATAGCAATAATAAGATCATTTTCATCTGCTAAGTTTACATGATTCATTGAATATTCTGGAGCTATTCCATATGTACATCTAACACCAAGACGCCCAAGCCTAAAGCCCATATATAATCCTAAAGGAGTGGTGTTCCCTACTGCAAGGATGTGTACTTGAGAGCAAGCATTAATCATATTAACACAATTAAGCATCATAGCTTTATCGACTTGTTCTCCTAATGCAATAATTGAGGCAGCGTATCGCTCAAGAATGTGAGTGAATGCATCAGGTGTCTCCTGTGGAATTATTTCTTTTTCAGCTCTTCCTACGTATTTTGCTAATACCACTTTAAACTGATAAAACCCTTTATAACCAACATGACGACACATTCGTACTACTGTTGCATCACTTACGCCGCTTTTTTCCGCTAATTCTGATACAATCAAATTTACCGCTTCTTTTGGATTTCTCAACACATAATCGGCAACCTTCCTCTCCGCAAGAGAAAGTTTTTCGAAGTGCTTAGCAAGAACCTCTATCACAGGTTTATCAGTCATATAATATTTATACCTCCATGAAAACACATTTGAACTCCCGCCACAAATGAATCTCCTAACCCTATTGTATATGCCGGTTTCTCAATATATTTCGTCGGAACAAGTATCACCTCATCTGGCCATGTATGAGATTCTACTATCCTTTTATATGTTAATCCTTTTGTACTCATAGGGAGTGATAATACTTCTTTTAGATGGCAAAGAGAACCATAACACCCAAACAGAGCTTTTGCTGTTGCTAATAAATTCCCTAATATAAGCCCTTGAGTAATATCATATTGAATCTTCTCACCAACATACATTGAGTAGTCTTTTGTATGTACTATTATCCCTTTTTTTACTGAATATTTCTCTTTTATATATCTCGTTGCACTTACAATAGAAAGAATATCATCAAAATTGATAATAACACCATCCATCCTTAGAGTATATGCAAACTCTTCTAGATTCTTACTCACAATATCAATATATGGATATAGTGTGTGCATAACGAGTTCTCTCAGCTCCTTATCATGAAAATGGGCATCTTCATAAAAACTAGAGCTCTATTATTGTGAGAATTATACCTCTTTATATGTTCTATTAAGAACTCTAAACGATGTTGCATGATCTTTGGATCAACAATCTCATTTAGACTTGAAATTACATTACTTGAAATGAAAGGTGCATGTTTTTCAATATAAGTAAAAAATGGACTATGTAAAGGAATCGTATGATTTATATGTATGTGGGTAATAATAAGTCTATTGGACTCTGGGATGGTGAAGTTTTGAGAATGAAACTCTATGACCTCTCCTTTTTGAAATTGAATAATGAGATGTATTTCTTTTTCTCTTTTCTGGTTCACTTCTAATGCATGAATCAGCTCACCCGCACAATTTACTGTAGAGATATATTGAGAATTAAGTAGATCACACACCTCAAAGGAGTCATCTGTAAGATGAACGATTGATGAATACCCTATCGCTGCAAGTGCAGCAGCTCCTTGAACTGCAGTACCTCCTAAAGAGTGATAGGTAGAACCAATGCTCTCTAAAATTTTAGGATCGCTAATAGCAACCTCTCCTCCAATACCTCTACTGAAAAAAATATAACACAATGAAGAAACTCTTCAATTGAAGTAATAATCTTTGGTGGGAGGATAGTATGAATATCAGTTGGAGGAAGATGCTTCTTTAGAAGTTGATTTATCCTATCCGTGTCAACATCACAAATAAGATCAAGATTACTCGAAAGTCCTAGAGCAGTATACTGTTTATGTGCTCTCTGATTATCCACTATAGTGGAAATATGATCACAGACTTTTACATAGTATTCTTCTATGGTCATTACGTCCTTTACATCCTCATTTACGATATGTGGTAGTATATTTTATCTATACTACCACATATTTCTCATTAAACTATTAATACAAACGAGCTTTTCCATCTGCTTTAAAGAGTTCAATTTTTTTGAATTGCAACTTCTTTTAATGCTTTCATGCAAGGTGGTTCAATAGCATCAGGTTCTCTTAAGCCCTTGTCTTGTAATACCTCTCGCATCTTATTGAAGTAGGCTGCCTTAATATCACTAGAGATGTTTATCTTACTTACCCCCAAGACAACGGCCTCGCTAATCTCTTCATCAGCATTACTTGACCCACCATGAAGAACAAGAGGAATTGTAACCTTAGATTTAATTTCTTTTAAGATATCTAAACGTAAATGAGGTTTTTTACCCGCTGGATATAACCCATGAGAAGTACCAATTGCTATAGCTAGAGTATCAACTCCTGTTTGTTCTACAAACGTTGCTACATCTTCAGGTTTGAAAAATAATATCATCACTTACATATTCTGTTGTTGAATCAGTCGTTCCAATTGTTCCGAGTTCACCTTCTACAGAAATATCAAGAGGATGTGCCAATTTCACAACTTCTTTACATAAAGCAATATTTTCTTCAAATGATAGAAGTGACCCATCTATCATAACAGATGTGTAACCACTCTTTATGGCTTTCATAACGTCTTCAATAGAAGAACCATGATCCATATGGATACATACGGGCACTGATGATTTAAATGCTTTTTCTCTAATAGCTCTTAACACCTCTTCACCTAGATGGTTCAGTTCAACTGGGTGGATTGCAATAATAACAGGTGATTGTTTTTCTTCTACCGCTTCCATGACAGCGTTAAACATTGAATACGAGGCAATATTAAATGCTGGTATTGCGAATTTGTTTGTATCGGCCACTGCTAATAGATCTTTCATGTTTAATAACATATGTATTTCTCCTAATTATGCGATACGCTCCCGTACCGCTCATTTTATCTAAATTTTTCTTATAATATTTGCTTTATCTCTTACCACAATTACTTCTGAATGAAGCATGTATGTTACAGTTTTTTTTTCCACTTCAGAAGAAAACAAATGTTTTCATATAATTCTATTTGAATAGTACTTGTAATTTTATTTCATGTCAACAGAACCATGAAATATATATTCACAATCTATACACAACAGTCCCTATCAATTGATTTTTTATCTTGCTAGTAAGTCTAAATACTGTAAAAGATTCAGTCTCTATCTTTGATATTATTAAAAAGATGAGATAGAAGTAACATCCATACTTTTAATGCCAATAGAGAACGCTAGCGTACATGATAATAAATGAATTTCTACATGTAAAATTCCATTCATAATAACCCAATAGATATCGTAAGAGGCTGTTACACATTGCTACTTTTGTAACAGCCTCAATTAAATAAAGAATACTAGAGAATGTGAATTGAATCAGAATCTAGAGAGAATTCCATGTTCTCACCTTCAGCATATACTCGTTTTGAAGTTGGATTGTTATCGGAAATTTCAATTTTATGTGAATCAAATTCTACTCGATAGTCTTGCGTTGATCCCATATATACACTTTTTGTCACCTTTGCAGTAAAACCTTTCTTCCCAACAAGAACGGACTCAGGTCGTATAACAATTTCTACTTTCGTTCCAGCTTTATATTCAATTTTTTCAGGAACACTAAAGGTAATACCTTCAATATCAATTTCAGCACGGTTATTTTCGCATGAAATAATAGTTCCACCAATAATATTGGCTTTTCCAATAAAGTTAGAAATAAAAACATTATTTGGTCTTTGATATATCCTCTGTGGAGAATCTATTTGCTGAACAAGACCATCTTTTAAAATAACAATTTTATCACTCATAGCCATTGCTTCAGATTGGTCATGGGTAACATAGACTGTGGTGATGCCTACATCTCTTTGAATCCTACGAATCTCATCTCTCATATGGATTCTCAATTTTGCATCAAGATTAGAAAGAGGTTCATCAAATAATAACACAGTAGGCTCCATAACTAAGGCTCTAGCGAGTGCAACACGTTGTTGCTGCCCCCCAGACATTTGAGAAGGAACACGAACTGCAAAGTCATCCATCTGTACAGCTTTTAATGCTTGATTTACCCTTTCTTCAATCTCATCTTTAGGGAGTTTTTGTAATTTTAGGCCATAAGCTATATTATTAAATACATTTAAGTGAGGGAATAGGGCATAGTTTTGAAAAACCATACCAATATCTCTCTTGTCGGGAGTTTTTGATGACACATCGTTCCCTCCGATGAGGATCTGTCCTGAAGTGGGTAATTCAAATCCTGCAATCATTCTAAGCAGGGTTGTTTTACCACAACCTGAAGGCCCTAAGAGAGTGACGAACTCTCCTTGCTCAATTTTGATATTAACCTTCTGCACGGCCTTTACTTCACCTCGAGTGCTTGTAATAAAGGTTTTAGAAAGATCAATCAATTCTAAGTTTTTTGCTGCGTTTTTCATATTTTAATACCCCGCTCCCAAATCTATACTCATTCTATTTAAGACCAATTTCATAATTCCCATTACTCCACCAACTATTGCAATGAGTACTAGACAATATGCGTTGGCTGCACCATACAAACCTTGGTCAACTTGGTTCATTATGGCAACAGTAAGCATTTGCCATTTTGCAGATACAAGGAAAATAATAGTACTTACGAGTGTCATACCTCTAATAAACGAATACACTGTACTTGAGAAAAATATTGGCCTAATAAGAGGAATCGTAACTGAAGTGAATACCTTTCTACTCGAAGCTCCACAAATACTTGCAGCCTCTTCAATAGAAGGATCTATTTGTTTTAAAGCTGCAATTGCTGATCGTGTACCAACAGGCATACTTCGTATCACAAGAGCAACAACTAAAATGAAACTTCCTCCAGTTAAAACTAATGGAGGGGTATTATAAGTTAATACATATCCAAGACCAATAACTGTTCCAGGGAGGGCAATTGCCATAAGAATGGAACTCTCCATGAATGCTTTACCAAGGAAATTCTTACGAACAATCAAGAACGCTGATACCAAAGCAAGGATAACAGCAATAGGCGTTGAGATGAGGGACAAAATAGTTGAATCAATAATATATTTTGAACCAATAGTAAACACATACTTCATCCATCTAAGAGTAAAGGAGAAATCAACTCCCCACAATTTAACAAAGGCCCCATAGGGAACAAGTGCATACATAGCTAGAACTAAAACGGAGATAGACATACAAAATGTATAAACAGGAATTGTAGCTTTTTTATTACCATTCATGATTCTTTCTTTAGCTACTTTCCCGGTAACAGTCACATAAGATTTCTTCCCTATGACTCCCGCTTGAATAAAGAATGCTAACATCGATATCATCAACAACACTACAGCAAGAGCTGTCGCTCCAGCCATATCATAAGAACCAATTCCTTGCTGATAAATCTGCACAGCCATCGTGGTATAGTCACCACCAATAACAATCGCATTACCAAAATCAGCGAGAGATTGGATAAAAATAAGTAAAGCTGCATTTGCAAGTCCTGGCACCATCAATGGTACAGTAACAGTTCTAAATACTTTGAATTGTGAAGCTCCTAATGCTTGAGCCGCCTCCTCAACCGATGGGTCAATATTTTGTAACAGGTTACTTAACATTAAAAATCCGATTGGAAAAACGAGAGTGTTTGAGTCAACATCAAACCCCAAAAACCATAGATATCACTACGAATTCCAAATATTCCTCTCGTAATTAAACCACTGCGACCAAAAAGAAGAATTGCTGCTAAAGAAATTACAAAAGGCGGTGAAATCATTGGTAATATGGAAAGAAACTTAAATAAATTTTTTAGAAGGAATTCTTAAATTATTGATTGCATATGCAAAAGTAAATGCGACAAGCGTCCCTACAATACTGACGGATACACCAAGTCTTAGGGTATTCCAAATGACACTACGACTATAAGGAGTCGAAACTGTCTTAAAATAGTGAGTAATAGATAATTTACCATCATCAAACACACTCTCTTGAAGAATTGTGAGCAAAGGTAAAATAATAAACATAAATACAACTACAAAGATACTGATTATAGAAACCATCAAAACAGGATCTCGAAACGAGAATTTCATCTGTCTGAAAGAATCTCCAGCCCTTTGTAATGCAATCGATTGATGTTTAGGCTTTTTAGAATCCAAAAGATGCCTCCTGTTGGACAAATAAGGGGGAGATTACAACTCCCCCATAATATGTTCACATTATTTTGTAGGAGGGGTAGTCCTAGTCAATGCGTTAAATTTTTCTAAGAACGCTGCTCGATTGTTCCCAGACCAAACATCATCTTGTTCGATGACTTTAGTTCCAGCAATCCCGGCGACTTCTTCTGGAGGAGTTGCATTAGGTTTGTAAGGAATTGAAGAGCACCAACAGTTTGTCCTAATTCCTGAGCTTCAGGAGTGAGACACCAGTCAACAAATTTCTTAGCAGCATCAAGTTCTTTTGCACCCTTAATGATTGCTACAGCACCAATTTCATAGCCTGTTCCATCTGCTGGAGCAGTGAATGACATATGATTATATCCTTCTCGTTTGAAAGCAATCGCATCATGGAGATATCCGATTGTAACACCAACTTCATGAAGTTGAATCATACGTCCACCAGCACTACCTGATTTGGTATACTGTCGTACGTTCTCATTGAGTTTAAGTAAATAATCCCAACCAGCTTCTTCACCTTTAAGTTGTAGTATTGTAGTGAGTACATTATAAGCTGTACTTGAGGATGCTGGATGAGCAAATACGATTTCACCTTTGAATCGAGGATCAAGAAGGTCATCCCACACTCTTGGCATAGGGATTCCTTTTTCATCAAGCCATTCTTGGTCAGCAACAAATCCAAGATAACCTGAATAAATTCCAGTCCAAGCTCCATCAGGATCTTTAAACTGTGATGGGATTACTTCAGCAGTTGGGGATTTGTAATGTTCTAATAAGCCAAGATTGTCAGCTTCAATAAAAGTTAAAGATCCACCACCATACCAGATACTGGCATTAGGATTTTCTTTTTCAGCTTTAATTCTAGCAAGGATTTCACCACCACTCATACGAACAAAGTTTGTTTCAATACCAGTTGCTTTTTCGAATTCGCTAGTCACAAGAGCTGCATGTTCTTCAAGCAACCCAGCATACACCGTTAACGTTTGTTTCTCTGATCCACCTTGAGCGAATCCCACCGAAACAAGCACCACTAATAGCATTGCTATTACTAGTAGTTTTTTCATTTCTCAACCTCCATAATTTACTACTTTGCAAGTAGTATTATTGTTATATCATACACGCATAGACCTTGTTTCACAAACAAAATTACGCTTAATGATTTCATTCCCTTATATGCATCTACCTGAAGACCTTTGTTTAAGAATACAAAAACATCCCACAACAAAGCAGAAGAAACATATAAATCATCACACAACAATGACTTCGATGCCAGAAGCTTCTAACGAAGATCTCGCTATTCGTGTGATTCCCC
>LQAH01000106.1_pt1 | contig 27116 bp, 31 predicted proteins | sample 1535791 | NCBI WGS metagenome assembly LQAH01 (sample SAMN04331585, study PRJNA305678) | bioreactor metagenome | isolation source: bioreactor_4 inoculated with Wadden Sea sediment 2nd replicate of a... | place: Germany:Bremen
GGACGGCATGTCACGGATGTGACCAATGCATCCCGGACCCTGCTAATGAACCTGAAGACCCTGGACTGGGACCCGGATATTTTGGACACATTGGCAATTCCCCGAAATTGTCTGCCGTCCATCGTGCCCTCTTCCGATCCCATTGCACTGGGCAGAACCGATGCCGCCAGCCTTTGGGAGAGGGTGTGACGCTGGGAGGTGCTTTGGGGGATCAGCAGGCCGCGCTATTCGGCCACACGTGCTTTGACCCGGGGGAAGCCAAAAATACTTATGGCACCGGGTGTTTTCTGCTGTTCAACACCGGAAATACCATCACCTTTTCAAACCACGGACTGCTCACCACCCTGGGATACCAGATACAGGGGCAAAAACCGGTGTATGCGCTGGAAGGATCCATTGCCTATGCCGGTGCCCTGGTACAGTGGGTCCGGGACAATCTGGGACTGATCGCTTCTGCCCCGGAAATCGAGACCCTGGCCAACACCGTTTCGGACAACGGGGATGTGTACTGCGTGCCTGCGTTTTCCGGGCTGTTCGCCCCTTACTGGCGTTCCGATGCCAGGGGGTGATCACCGGGCTGACCCAGTTTGCCAACAAAGGCCACATCGCCCGGGCCGTGCTGGAGGCCACTGCGTTTCAGACAAAGGATATTGTGGAGGCCATTTCAAAGGACCTGGGCCGAAGCCAGGATCTCACCATGTTGAAAGTAGACGGGGGCATGGTGGAAAACACCACATTGATGCAATTCCAGGCCGATATTCTAGACAAGGACGTGATCCGGCCTAAGGTGACGGAAACTACGGCTCTGGGAGCGGCCTATGCGGCCGGCCTGGCCGTGGGGTTCTGGCCGGATACTGTCTCCTTGAAAAAAAATTGGCAGGCCCACACCACCTGGTATCCGGACATGGACGATGCTCAACGGACCCGGTTGTATGACCGCTGGCTGAAATCCGTGAAAGCCTCTTTTGGGTGGAGTTGACCGGGCATCAGGGGAAGGCTCAGAACCATCGTTTTTTTTGAAATAATACAGCAAAGCCCCGGCAATGACAACGAGCACTCCCCAGAAGATAAAATAGCTGTATTTATATCGGAGTTCGGGCAGGTATTCAAAATTGGTGCCGTAGATGCCCGCGATAAAGGTAAGGGGAATGAAGATCGCGGCAAAATGGTCAACACCTTCATGATATCGTTCATCCGATTGGCCGTCGCGGAATTGTAGATGTTGAGCTGGTCCGTGAGAAGGTCCCGATAGGTATCCACGGCTTCCGAAGCATGGGCGGCCAGGTCTTCCAGATCTTTCAGGAACGGATAGGTCTTTTCATGGATCAGGCCGCTTTCCAGCCGCAGCAGCTGAAAAATCGCTTCCCTGGCCGGACGGATCGATTTTTTCAGATAATTGGTTTCCCGTTTGAGACGGTTTATTTTTCCATGACCCCCAGGTCCCGGCCTGAAAGCACTTCCTCTTCCAGGTCTTCAATCTGTTCCCCGATGCGTTCGACGACAGAAATGTAATTTTCCACCACCGTGTCCATGAGGGCGCAGGCCAGATAGTCGGTACCAGCACTCCGAATTCGGGATTTCCGGCGACGGATTCGTTCCCTGACCGGCTCAAACACATCCCCGGCCGCTCTTGAAACGTGAGAACAAACCGGTCCGCCACCACCATGCTCAACTGCTCGTTCACTACCATCTGTGTCTGGCCGTCAAACCGGATCATTTTCAGGACAATGAACAGATAGTCGTCATAGTCATCGATTTTAGGCCGCTGGCCCGTATTGAGGATGTCTTCGAGTACCAGGGGATGCAGATCAAACATCGTTCCGATCCGGCCGATGTTTTCTACATCGTGCAATCCGTCAATGTTGATCCAGGTCATGGATCCCGTGGTTTTCTGATTGTCCAAATCCTGGATATCTCCGATTTTTTTTTCAGTGAGGTGATGCGCATCATAGTCGATGAGCCGGATGTTCACGGCATCCATTTTCTGCGTACCCACAAAATGAGTGCGCCAGGGCTCTGTCCTTTTACCTGTTCCCTTTTTTCAAAAACCGGGCCATGGAGTTTCCTTTCAAACAGAATCGATTTACGCAACTCTTTATTTTTTCATCAATTTTATAAAAATAAAAGCGGTTTCTTCTCCTGTCCGCAGACCGCCTCCGGCCTCCTTCCATCACTTCACAGGTATCGCCAGGATTTGCGTGCGGCGTTTAAAAAAATACTTATTATGAACATGAATTACAATCATGTACAAAGGAAGTGTTCGGCGTAAAAAAATTAAGAATTATTTTTACTTCGGGCAGCAGGGGGGGCATTTCCACTTCCAAAGATTTAGACGGGAATTTTCATCCTTTGCTTGACAAACATCTGTCGACTGTCCTAATTGTAAATTCAAACTCTGTCAAAAACACGTAATTTAAGGCCGGAACAAAAAAAGGAGCCTATGACGATCATTCATAAACGGGCTGCCGATGCCTGAAACCGCCTGGCAGATTCTGGACAGGCTCTACCCGGGCGGATACCCGGGCCGAACCGGTCGGGTGTACACGGATACCACAGATTTCATGCGCATCACCGGCGGGGACGTAGTGGTCCTGAATGATCAGCATTATCTGGTGCTGCGGGATGAAATGGAGCGAAGTTTCGGAGTCGAAGATCCTAAATATTGGGTCAAACGGTGCCGTCATCTGGAAACCGGCGAGCGGCGGATCCTCAAGCTGGTGTTTTATGAAAAGTTCTCTCTCCAGATGGGAGAAATGCAGATTCCGTGCTACCGCAGTCCGCGCAAGGAAGCCAGGATTCTGGACAAAGTGCGGAACGATCCCCGGTTCATGCAGGGATTCTCAGTTGAAGACACCGCCGGAAACAATGTCCGGGTTCTTCAAGTCGTCCTGGGAAAGCGTCTGGATCTTTGGATCGGCGATCTTGAAATGGACCACTTTGCCTATTTCCGGACTTACCTGCCAGGCATCCTGAAAAAATTCATCGTCTCCTGTCGGGCCATCAACGATCTGCACCGTATGGGAGAAAAACACGGGGATATCCGGCGGGATCATCTCTGGGTGACCTATGATACCGGGGATTATGTCTGGATCGATTTCGATTATACGTTTAATTTTCATGAAAACCCGTTCGGCCTGGATATTTTCGGACTCGGGGGACTGCTGGTGTATATTGTGGGAAAAGGATTCTATTCCCATGAAGACATTGGCCGTATGTCTGGCGGCAGCAAAAATATCCCGGATATCGGGTCGGATGACTTTCTGCTGGTGTTCAAAAACCGCCTGGCCAATCTGAAAAAAATTTTCCCCTATATCCCGGAAGCATTGAACCAGGTGCTTATGCATTTTTCATCTGGCACAAGGGTCTATTACGAAACCCTGGACGAGTTCATAACCGATCTGGCATCCTGTCTGGGACAGGTGGGATGACCATATATTTGTAAAAGGATCAAGCCATGGATATTCATAAAATCCTGATCGCTGTTGACGGATCCAAAAACGCTGAACGTGCCATTGAGTATGTGGCGGATATCACCCGGGGCGCCGGTGGATTTGTGATCAAGCTGCTATCCATCGAGCATCTGCCGGACCGGGATTTTTTTGCCGATGACGCGGCCTGGAAAGAGGCCTGTGTCAAGACCCGGGAAAAGCTGCTTGGATTTCTGGCAGAGGGCCGCGATCTTTGATCAACAGCGGGATTTCTGACAAACAGGTGCATACCGATTATGTGGAAGCTGCGCTTCCCCTCTGGCGGAGGCCCCGGATTACTGCAGCCGGGGAACCAGCATCGCCCTGGACATTCTGCATGTGGCAAAGACCGAAAGGTTCAAGACGGTAGTGATCGGCCGCCGGGGCATTTCCAAGGCCGAGGAATTCATGTTCGGCAGTGTGTCCAACCGGATCATCCACGCCGGCAGTGACTGCACTGTCTGGGTGGTTCAGTGACCAGCCTTGTGGATCTACCGCAGGCATGATCTCATGATGCGACGGATGCTTTTTTTTTGCGGGCTGCTGTTTCTGGCCGGTATCTCGGTCTGGGCCTGGGCCGGATCGGCAGGGCCGCCCAGACCGGTTTCCTTTATCCTGCTCCATGTCAATGACACCCATTCCCAGTTCGTCCCCAGGCCCTATATCCTGAGGTTTCCCGGGATGGAAACTGCCGTGTCGGTCCCTTTAGGATCGGTGTCAAAATGGCGGCTCTGGTGCGACAGACCCGGGATCGCCACCCCCACGTGTTGTTTCTTCATGCCGGTGACATGGTCCAGGGGTCGCTGTACTATACCCTGTTCCACGGACAGGCCGAAGCCCGGGTGTTCAACGCCATGGGCCTGGATGTCATGGCTTCCGGGAACCATGAGTTTGACCGGGGTGCCGGCGGAATCCTTCCTTTGCTGAATCATGCCGATTTTCCCGTCGTCTCGGCTAACATGGATGTGTCAGGTGATCCGGATCTGGCCGGCCGGATCGCCCCGTATGTCATCAAACAGGTGGATGGGGTGCCGGTGGCGGTGATCGGGCTTCTGACCCGGGATCTGGCCCAGATGTCCAGTCCACCGGATACGCTCAGGATGCACATGGTGATCCAGACCGCCCAGAAAACGATCGACCGGCTTACAGCCCAGGGGATCCGGATCATTATTCTGCTGACCCACATCGGATATGAACAGGATCAGCGGGTCGGGAGTTCCGTGACCGGTGCGGACATTATCGTGGGAGGCCATTCCCACACCCTGCTGGGAAATTTCAAAGACCTGGGGTTGGCGCCCCAGGGGCCTTATCCCACCGTGGTCACGGCACCGGATGGGGCTGATGTGCTGGTGGTCCATGCCTGGAAACACACCCGGCTTCTGGGAAGGCTGTCCGTGGCGTTTGATGAGACCGGCAAACTCATCTCTTATCAAGACTCCCCTTGCCTGATCGCCGGCAAGCCGTTTCTGGACAAAGAGGGACAGGCCCTGGATTCGCAGACACATGAACAGGTCTGGCTGGCCATTGGACGTGACACCCGTATCGCCATCCCGGAAGAGGATCCGGTCGTGGCCGCCATTGCCGGGACATATGCAGGAAAGGTGGCCGAACTGGGAAAAACGGTTGTGGGAAGGGCTGAACATTTCTTGCCCCATATCCGGGTCCCGGATCAGACCACGCCGGAAGGCAGCGCCATTGCCCCCCTGGTGGCCGATGCCCTTCTAAGGAAAGTCAACCGAAGCGGATTTGAGGTGGATATCGCCATCCAGAACGGCGGCGGGGTCCGGACCGGCATTCAGGCCGGGGAGATCACCGTTGAAACCATTTATACCCTGCTGCCGTTTGAAAACACCCTGGTCATTTTCGAGATGACCGGACAACAAATCATCACCTTGCTTGAAAATGCGTTAGGGGCTGTCATTGATGAACACCGTTTTTTCGGTGGATTTCCCTACCCCTCAGGCCTTCGGTTCCGGATCGATCCGGATGCCGGCAGGGGAAACCGGATATCCGGCTGCAAAGTGATGGACCGGGCAGGGGCCTGGCACTCCCTGAATATCCATACCAGATACCGGGTAGCGGTCAACAGTTTTCTTGCCGGCGGCGGTGACGGATATACTGTCTTTGAGAGTCTGGCGGGCCATGATACCGGGTTTATCGATACCCAGGCTTTTATGGAGTATGTATCCACGGAAAAACGCTGCATGTTCCGGACCGGCAGGCATTTTTTCAAACCCCATAACCGGATAAGAACAAGGAGTGCACCGCATGAAACCCCTCAGGTTTACCGCCGGAACCGGGATCAAAACCATGGGGCTGGTGTGCTGTCTGCTGCTTTTTTCAGTGGCCATGATTGAAAAAACCGCCATCTCCCTTTCCCCGGAGCCGATTTTTCCATGATATCGAGCGGCAGTATCCGGTTATCCGTCCAGGTCCGGTTTTCCGATTCAGGGAATACACTCCATTTATGATGGCTATGGCTTTGCAGATACAACTGCGGGAGGTGACCGCATACAATGCAGGTGATTCGACGCAGTGCAATGATGACCCGTGTATCAGTGCGTCCGGGAAATTTATGTGAGACCCTGGCCCTGGGATATCGTCGCTGCGCCGCCAATTTTGTTCCTTTAGGGACACGGCTGCAAATCGAAACTCTTGGAGAATATGTGGTGGTGGACCGGATGCACCCACGGTTCAGTGAGCGCGTGGACATTGCCATGACACTGGATGAAAAAGAGCAGGCCAAAGTATTCGGGATCCAGCGCCTCCGGGTCATGGTTCTGGGTCTGCCCCATAGGCCGCCCATCGAAGCCGGGGATTCCTTGGAATAACCCGCATGGCCTGAGAGTGCCCAAAATGATGATAGTACCGGCAGCCACATCTCCGCCAAACACTTCATATCTTAACGCAAAACGTTTCAGGCACCGGGCCTGTCATGACCGGGGGCTATTCTGCGGAAGGAACTGAAATGGCCGGATTTTCCTTGGAAATATCCATTCGGGGATCCAGATGCATGGCCACATCCGAGGTGGTTTCCATGATCATGAAATCCACCTGCTCTTCCACCGGAACGATGCGTACGGATTCCATGCGCCGGAGCAGCAGGGTAACCACTGCATACAGGCTGCTGACGGCGATCATGAAAAAGTACAATCCATAGGGTGTGCCAGTCCGTGCCATGACCGAAGCGGCCAGGGTGGGGCCGAACATGGCGCCGATGCCGTAACAAAGCAGTAGCACCGAACTGACCTTGACCACATCCTGAGCTTCGAAGATGTCATGGGCCCGGGCCACAGCCACCGGATAGATGGAGAAGATGATCCCGCCAAAAATCGTTGTGGTACCCAGCAGAATGCCCAGAGAGTACCCGGAAGTCATTAGGATGGCCAGGGAGACGCCTGCCAGAATGATACCCAGGCCCGGCAGCACCAGAGAACGGTCGAGCCGGTCCGACACCAGCCCCACCGGCCACTGGAGCAGCAGTCCGCCCATCACCGTTAGACTCATGAACCAGGAAATCTGGGGCACGCTTAAATGAATCTGGTGGGCAAACACCGGTCCCATGGTGTAAAAGGCGCTGTGAAGAAGTCCGGAACCGAAACAGCCCAGCATGCCGATGGGTGCTTTTTTCAAAATGGTTTTTATGGCCGCCTGTTCGATCTTCGGCAGCTTGGGATGGATGGAATGGGTCATGGCCACCGGGACGGTGCTCAAAGCCACAAACATCCCTGCCACCAGGAACAGGGTCTGGCTGTGGACATCGCCTGTGTTCAGCAGTTGCTGTCCCACGGTGCTGCCCATGTAGGTGACGATCATATAGATGGAAAAAATGCGGCCACGGAACCGGGGTTCGGCGCATTCATTGAGCCAGCTTTCGATGACCATGAACAGTCCCATGTTGGATATGCCCGCAATAAACCGCAACCCGGCCCACATTAGCGGAGAAGTGTAAAATCCATGGATCATCACCACGGCGGTGGTGACTGCGGTGAACGCGGCAAAGGCCCGGATATGCCCCACGCTTCGTATGATCTTGCGGCCCACAATGGTGCCGGCCACCAGCCCGACGAAATAGGCACTCAACACCAGGCCGGTCACCTGGGTGGATACGCCTTCCAGAGAAAGCCGGAACCCCCAGAAACGTGTTCAGCAGCCCCTGTCCCATCATCAGCAGGGTCACTGAGGTATATAGTGCAATGAACGGTCTTATGTTGGCATACATGACTGATGTCCCCTATCAGGCACTGTTTTATTCAAGAAAAAATTAAAAAAGTAAGGCAAATTTGACGACGGGTCAAGATTAATCATGCTTATGATCTGAACCGGGAGATATCGATGTTCAGACGTCTGATGATCTTTTGAATGGACGCCCTTTCCAGGCCGCTGATGCGGGCTGTTTCCGAAATGTTTCCTCGGGTGTGTTCAAACAGGCGGGTCAGATAGGTGCGGGAAAAATATCCAGGGCGTGTTTTTAGCGGTTTTATACGGGACTGGTTTGTCAGAGGCACAGGACTCATCAACTCCCCGTCCCGGGGGATCCACCAGGCGGATCAATGCAGTATTAATGGGTCCGCCGTTGGAAAATACCACCAGGCGCCGGATCATGTTCAGCAGTTCCCGGACATTTCCGGGCCAGGGCTGGCGCACCAGCCAGGCCATGGCGGCGGGATCGATCTCCATCGGTGCCATGTTCATCTCTTCGCAGGTTTGAATCATGAATCGTCGGACCAGCCCCGGGATATCTTCCCGCCGTTCCCTCAGGGACGGCACCTGGATCGACAGCACGTTCAGCCGGTAGAACAGGTCTTCTCGAAAGATTTTGTCCTGAATTGCGGCACCCAGATTCTGATTGGTCAAGGCGATGATCCGTACATCTGCAGTTTTGGACTGACTGGATCCCACCGGTTTGACTTCCTTGTCCTGAAGAAACTTGAGCAGTTTGGCCTGAATGGGCAGGCTGATATCCCCGATTTCATCCAGAATCAGAGTTCCTTTGTCTGCCGCCATAAAAAATCCGTCCCGGTTCCGTTCCGCCCCGGTGAACGCACCCCTGACATGGCCGAACAGTTCACTTTCCAGCAGAGGCTCCGGAATGGCCGGGCAGTTGAGGGCATGGCAGGGAAACGCGCTGCGCTTAGACAGGCGGTGGATTTCTCTGGCCACAAACTCCTTGCCGCTGCCGGATTCCCCCGTGATGAGAACGGTATAATCTGTGACCGCCATGGCCTTGATTTTTCCTGGATCTGATTCATGGTCCTGCTTTCCCATTGCCGCTTTTCCGGAGTCAAACCGGATACCAGAAACTTGAGGCGCTGGTTTTCCCGGGCCAAGGCATAGTGCTGGATGGCCCGCTCCACGGTATGAAACAGGGCCTGGCGCTCCACCGGCTTGGTAATGAAATCCCAGGCACCGGTTTTCAGAGACTGGACCGCGTTTTCCACAGTGGCGAACCCGGTGATCATGATCACACATACATACGGGTTCAGGTCCAGGGCCTTTGTCAGGAGATCATGGCCGGACATGCCCGGCATGCGCAGGTCCGACAGAAGTACGCCGATTCCCGGTTCTTGAATACGTCCAGGGCGTCCTCACCGGAGGTGAATCCCAAAATGTTGACCGTGTGAAACTGTTTTTCAGATGCCGGATGATGCCCTGTAAAAATCGGCGTCATCGTCCACCACTGCAATGCTGAACGTATTCATGAAGATGTCCTGTTAAAAGGGTCTGAAACATCCAGATCCGATGCTATAACCGGAAGGAAAATATCAAACCGGGTCTGTTCCCCGGTATCGACCACAATCCGGCCGTTGAGTTCGGAAACAAATCCATACACGATGGAAAGTCCCAGCCCGGTTCCTTTTCCCACCGCTTTGGTGGTATAAAACGGGTCGAAAATTCGATCCCGGATAATATCCGAAATTCCCGGTCCGTTATCTGAAAACCGCAACACCACCTGATGTTTTTCTGCTGCATAGGTTTCAATGGTAATGGTATCCCCGCTTTCCTGAAGCGCATCCACGGCATTAAGCCAGAGATTGGTCAGGATCTGCTCCAGGACAGCCCCGTCACATTTTACCTGGGGGATGTTCTCGGTCAGATGCGTATGTACATGAATGTTTCTGGCCATTGCCTGGGCCTTGAATAGATCCAGGGCCCGGGTGATCACCTGATTCAAGTCACAGGTGCCTGCAATGGTTTTTTTGGGCCGTGACAAGGCCAGCAGATCCTGAACTACTTTCTGGGCCGCTTTGGTATGCTTCGAAATAATCTCGATATCCGATAGAATTTCCCGATCTGTTACCGCGTCCTTCACCAGATCCGTATAACACTGAATTACGCCCAGTGGATTATTGATCTCATGGGCTACACCGGCGGCCAGTTTGCCGATGGCACCCAGGCGTTCGGCCTGATGCATTCGTTCCGCCATCAGCTTTTCCTGAGTGATATTTCTGGCATAAACCACAATCTGCAGCCGAGCCTGGTTCCGGCGGGGCAGCGGATATAGATCAATGTCATAATACCGGTCATCAAGGGTCTGGATCTCTTCACTCACGGGCTGACCGGTGCGGGCCACATGGATCAAAAGGCTGCATTCAGGGCTGTCGGACACATCGGTGCATAAAAATGTCCGCAGCGCCGCTTCCTGTTCTTCTTTTTTTCCAGATCCCAGAATTTCATGACCGGCCCGGTTGGAGATGATAATATGACACTCTTCGTCGATGAGCAGCAAAGGATCGCTGATGCCTTCAAACACGGATTGAAGCATGTCGTGCTGGTATCTGATGCCGGAAACACATGGATGTTTCGATGAGTACCGCCACCTGCTGCCCCAAAGCCAGCAGGACCTCCGCATCTAGATCCTCTGGGTGCGGATCCTTTCCCAGATCAGGCACAATATCCCCCAGTGGCTTTCCGGGGATTTCACTGGAATGAACAATTTGCGCTCCTGAAACAGGATGTCGTTCTTCCATATCAGGTTCCGGGCTTCGGAAGGAAGTTTCAGCTTCTGTGTCTCCGATTTCCAAGCATAATGGTTTTCCGATGCCACCAGGCAGTAATATACCACTTCCTGGGCCTGATAGCGGATGCCTACGCTTTCCAGCAGGGCTGCCAGCAGCTGCGGGATGGTCAAAGCCCCGCCGAAACCGGTGAGCAGATTCACAAACAACCGCACATCCCCCAAGTGTTTTTTGCCTTAATATCCAGTTCCCGGGTGCGGTCGTCCACCATTTTTTCCAGATTCACCGTATGATTTTCCAGTTTTTGATGAGCTCGGGACAAACATACCGCCAGCTCATCCACTCCTTCGATCAGGCCTTCTATCTCATCTTTCTGTTCCAGCCTCTGGATAATTCCCTGTTCGATTTCTCCGGAAAAGCGGGTCTTGAATATTCCGGACAGATCCCGGAGATTTTCATGACCAGCCGGTCGAAAACAGGCTGATCAGGCCCACAAAAAAGAAAATACCCAGCAGGTAAAGCGTCAGATACTGCAGGGTCAACTCTTTGGCCGGGCCCTTAATCATGGCCACGGGAAATCCGGCCACCACCACACCCCCCACTTCGTTGACCGTGTGGTGGAAACCGTTTTGTCTCCATAAATATCCACCAGTTCCCGGGGCGCGTTTTCCGGCTCACCGTGACAGTTCATGCAGGATTCTGTGAATGTCACCGGGCGGGCCACCAGACGATACCGGTTTTCCTTCACCATGGAGTTGTCTTCCCAGACCCGGACATCTGGATTTCCTTGGAAAAACCGAATCAGTCCGGATTCAAAGGCATTTGGCTCGGAATCCGGGTTTCTGGCATTATTGGCTACACGCCGATAGTGGTACTGGGAAGCATCCTTTAGGTTGAGCCGGGCCATTACTTCTCTGGAGATATAGGAAGAGGACATGGCTTTGAGAACAAACCGACCTTCCGGAAGCGTAGCGAACATTTCCGGCCGTAACTGGGTTTTGACATAATCTTGAATCGCGTCCGATTGGGACAAAAGCAGCTGAGACCGCTGGGAAATTTCCGACTCCATGATGGAATTGATATGAAAATACATGATCAGGCTGATACATACCCCCAGAGCCAGGATGGCCACCACCAGGCCGGTGATGAATTTTAATCTCAAATTAAAGGTCCGGGACGACATAGACTTCTCCAGTTTTGTTCAATCTTAATAAAAATAAAAGAATACCGCACAAAATTGCAAGCTGCTCAGGCTGCTTCTTCAAGGAATCAGGGGTGTAATCTTCAGTTTTCAGTTTTACGCCCAATGTTTAGACGATACTCTAAAAAAATTCAACTGATTGTATTCAAAGGGTATCCTAATTTTCGTCTATTGAGGCACACCTTTTGCTGTTCACAGCGGGGCAAAGGGAATCAGTGGGTTTGCATGGAAAAAATCAATCACTGTTGACAGGGAGGAAATCAAATGGCGAATAAGTCAGAAATTGTTCAAGATGTCGGCAAATGGGAATGGTCGGAAATGTGGAAAAAAGAGGATTGGTGGGCCATATGGCTGGGATTTTTCATTCTCATCGCCGGAATGCTGGTCTATTTTCCCCATGCTGGAAATCTGAAGGCCAAACTTCAGGAGGTGGAAGCAAAGTACAGCCAGGAAGCATTTCGGACGGATGTATTCAAGACGGTGGCCTGGTATCAGATGTCCGATGCCAAATCCAAGATAAAAGCCACCAGCACACCGGCCGGAAAATGGTTGAAAACCTTTTCCTCCAAAACCAAAGGCTGGGCAGCCAATCCGGTGGAGGCATTTTACATGTCACAGGAAAAGCAGATGCCAAAAAACCATTGCCAAAGTAAAGTATGATGCGGCCAAAGCCGCGTCGGAACAGGCCTTGGTCGCCGCCATTGCAGCGGAAAAAATGGCCGAAGCCCAAAAATTTCAGAGTGCGGCCCTGAATGCAAAAGCCAAAAAAGCCATTCAGGACTGGCGGAATGCCCATCTGAAAACCAGCAAAGCCAAATCCAAGATGGATGCAGCCAAACCCTATAACCGCGTGGGCTGGCTCATGTTTCTGGGATTCAGTTTTGCCGTGTTCTTTGGGGTGGGCATGAAAATTATGGGCAATTCGTTCAAAGACTTCATGATCGCCTTTACTTTCATTTTTGGTATCAGCGTTCTGACCCATCTGGCGGCCAGCCAGGCCACCATGAAACATTACGGAATCGGTTATGCGGCCTGGGCCATCTTTTTCGGCATGCTCATTTCCAATACCGTGGGTACCCCCAAATGGGCGATGCCGGCCGTTCAGACCGAATTTTATATCAAGACCGGTCTGGTACTGCTGGGGGCCAAAATACTGTTTGAAAAGATTATCACCATCGGAACTGCCGGTATTTTTGTGGCTTGGGTCGTGACCCCCATCGTTTGGCTGGTGACCTACTGGGTCGGACAGAAAATCATCAAAATTCCTTCCAAACGCCTGAACGCCACCATCTGTTCGGACATGTCCGTATGCGGGGTGTCGGCTGCCATTGCCACGGCATCCGCATGCAAGGCCAAAAAAGAGGAGCTCACCCTGGCAGTGGGCCTGTCTCTGGTATTCACCTCCATCATGATGATAGTAATGCCGGCGGTGATCCATGCATTTTTCCCGGCGGACAAGGTGGAAATTTTGGGCGGCGCCTGGATGGGCGGCACCATCGACGCCACAGGTGCCGTGGCGGCAGCAGGTGCGTTTTTAGGAGAAAAAGCCCTGAACGTGGCCGCCACCATCAAAATGATTCAAAACGTGCTCATCGGTGTGATGGCATTTTGTGTGGCTGTCTATTTCACCACCAAAGTGGAAGCTGAAGAAACCGGCAACAAGGTGGGACTGATGGAAATTTGGTACCGGTTTCCCAAATTCGTTCTGGGGTTCATGGCTGCATCTGTGATTTTTTCCTGGATTTACAGCTCATTTAACGGGCAGATCAGCGGGCTGGGCAGCACCATGATCGACCAGGGCGCCATCAAAGGTATGAGCGACCTGTTCCGGGGTTGGTTTTTTACCCTGTCTTTTGTCAGCATCGGTCTGGCCACCAATTTCAGGGAACTCAAGGAACATTTTTCCGGCGGAAAGCCTCTGATATTGTATGTGTTTGGTCAAAGTTTCAATCTGTGTCTGACCCTGGCTATGGCGTATATCGTGTTCTACCTGATATTCCCGAAACTCACGGCCACCATTTAATGGCTCATTCATCATGACAATCAGGAAGGAATACCGTATGCAACCTGAAGAAACACATTCCCGCAAAAAAGGCTGGTTCATCATCGGGGTGACCTTTGTTCTCCTTTGGGGGTTTGCCGCAGTGGTCGGCCCCTGGGGGGAGAAACACATTCCGGTATTCAACCAGATCGTGGAAACCATCAAAGCCAGGGACATCGACTCCGGTGCATATTTCTATACGGAGATCGAAGCGTCATACAGGGCGGAACGGGAACTCCAGGGCGGGATCAAGTTACAGACGCCTGGGGCGTATGGATTCACCCCCTCCTTTTTACTGGGTATCGCCATCAGCCTGGCCATTCTTTTTATCGGATTCAAAACGCTTCCTTCGGACTGATTTAACACGGCCCTGTGTGCGGATCTTGCCGTATACAGGGCCAAATTTTTGATATTTATTGGATTGTTGTAACACTAAGCCGCCATCATATATTCAAAATTTTAATAAATGGCTTAATTGCTTGAAATTATGTCTATGAATACATAATGATTAGTATCATATCCACCGAATGGTTCCGATATTAGCATAAGATTTGCCCGATACCGAAGGCAGATATTGAAAAATGTGCCATCCCGACAAAAAGAAAAGAACCTCCATGGGATTCAAATTCTGCCTGATGGTCATCAGCCTGATCCTGTATTTGTAACAAACGACCCGATGCCCCGGCTGCAAAGGGGGTAATAAAAGGCATCCGGGACATGATCCTTCCGGCAGGCAAAGATTTCCCCATCATTCTTAAAGGGATGCGGCCAGTTCCCGGGCCTCGGCAATGCAGTACATCAAATGCCGGGGGATTTGGCGTCACCGATGAGATGAAACCGGGCAGATGATTTTTTTTCCAGGAATTTCATCTCCCGCACCGGCTCGTATTTTTCCGTGATTACCACGGTATCGAAACCAGACAAAATATGCTTTTTCCCGCTGGAAGTAAACATTACCCCATCTGAAGTAACGGCCTGGATGGCCACCTGCTTGAACAGGGTGACTTCCTTTTTTTTCAGATTTTCCCGCAGATAGTACCGGTCATTGGAAGACATTTCTTCGGCAAAGCTTTTTTTCCGGTTCAGCACCGTCACCACCTTTTCCTGGTCCGCCAGAAAATCCGCAACTATCAGGCCGGCCATGCCCCCGCCCAGGACAATCACCTTTTGTCCGGCCGTTTCCGTGCCCGCCATCACATCCACCCCGGTAACCAGGGTCATGGCGTGGTGAACAACCCCTTGATCACCGGCATCTGAGGCATCGAGCCCGTAGCCAGCACCACATGGTCCGGTGCCACTTCTGTCAGCAAGTTTTTTGTCAGCGGGGTTTGGAAACGGACCGGGATATTCAGCCGTTTCAGCTCCCGGCCAAAAAAAAGCAGGATATCTCCCAATTCGCTTCTGCCAGGGGCCTTGGCAGCCAGGCTCAGCAGCCCGCCCGGGGCCTTCCCCATGTTCACAGATGAGCACCTCATGGCCGGCCAGGGCGAATTCCCGGGCCGCGGCCAGTCCGGCCGGACCGGCCCCGGCCACCAGAACCCGAACCGGGGACAAGGGCAGGGACCGGACCGATTCTTCGGCCTTGATCAGATATTCCCGGCCCACATCCGGGTTGACCACGCATCCGCCCGGCTCCTTGGCAAGCACCGCATGAATGCATCCGAGGCAGCACCCCACACAGGGCCGGATTTCGTCCATCCTGCCGGTCCGGGCTTTTCCGGATATCGGGGATCCGCCAGAAACGAGCGGCCCAGGGCCACGATGTCGGCCCGGCCATCGGCAATGATCTGCTCGGCATGAAGCGGATCCTTGATACGGCCCACCGTGATTACCGGGATATCCACCACCTGCTTGACCGCCTCGGCCAGGTGAACGAAACATCCCTGGGGGGTGTACATGGAGGGGATGGTCAGCTCAGTGGAGCCGTAAACGCCCGCAGATACATGCAGGTAGGCAGCACCGGCAGCTTCCAGCAGCGGGGCCAGGGTCAGTGCGTCGGTCAGTTCCCACCCGTTGGCCATGTAATCATTGCCGTTGATACGGATGCCTACGGGAAAATCGCTGCCCGCTTTGGCCTGAATGTCGGCCAGGATCTCGAACATGAACCGGGTCCGGTTTTCAAAGCTGCCGCCGTATTCATCAATGCGCACATTGGCGTTAGGCGACATGAACTGGTTGATCAGGTATCCGTGGGCCCCGTGGATCTCCACAAATCAAACCCTGCTTCTCTGCATCGCGTTGCCGCATCCCCGAAGCAGGCCACCAGATCCCGGATTTCTGTCACAGTCAGGGCGCGCACTTCACCTTTGACCACGGCCGGGGCCGGAATGGCGGACGGGGCCACCTTTTCCGGCAGGTAGGACTGACGTCCTCCGTGCATGAGCTGGACCCCGAACCGTGCCCCATGGGGTTTGACCTGATTCACCATCCGTTTCAGCGCCGGAATGCAGCCGTCCTCGTACATCTGAGGCAGGTCTGGCAATTCCTGGCCTCCGGGATGGACGCTGCCACCTCCCACCAGCATCATGCCGGCCCCGCCTTTTGCCCGTTCCACAAAATAGGCGATGAGCGGGTCGGTCACATGGCAGTGGCTGTCCACCCCGAAATTGATACTCATGGCAGACATCATCAACCGGTTTTTCACCGTGAGGTTCCCGATTTGAATCGGGCGGAACAGATGGGACAACATGGGGGGATCCCCTCCTTTCAGTCGGTTTTGTGTGAAATTTCTTCGAGCAGGGACTGAACCAGTGCGGCAAACGCCAGCGCCGCTTTTTTGTCCTTGATGCGTTTCCTGCCTTTGACCGCTTTGAAATACCTGGCGCAGACCTGGCGCCGGGCCGGGGTCAGTGTCGTGGTAAGCCCCTCTTCTGCACCGTGCCATCACTGATATCCGTGATATTTTTTTCCCCCGCCGGCCATGGGGCCGATTGATGATATGGGCGTAATAAATCAGGGCTCGGTCCAGCAGTACATAGAGAAACTGGAGATTTTCATTGGGACCCACCTGGATCTGGTCCCCGCCCAGCCGGATGCCGGCCGGGCTTTTGTCTGCCACCCGCCGGCCACCCAGAAGGGCGGATCCCGCACCCAGAAGCCCGCCGATGGCCGTGAACATGCCAAAGGTCAGGCCATGGGCCGCCGTATCCGCCACCGCGCCCATGGTCCCCCCCAGAACAGCCCCGGCAGCGGCCAGCTGTGTTTTGGTCAATCCCAGGAGTTCCCAGGTTTTTTGGAGAACAGATCATGCTGGAGCACGGAATACTCGGGCAGTGACACCTCATACACCCGGTGCCCTGAACAGGGAGCGGATATGATGGAACATCGATTTTCAATGGCCTGAACCTGTTCCCGATAGGTTCCGGCTGCTTTTTCCTTCGCCAGGACCGGGTCATCATGGACATTTAGACCTTGGATCACGGAAAACCGGATGCTTTTTTCAATGGCATGGGTGATATAGGCGCTGGCCAGACGGTTGCGTTTTTCCCATTCAGCCTGAAACGCCTGGATCACCCGGCCCAGAACTGGTTCCCAGTCCTGGTCGATGGATTTGAGGCTTTCCAGTATCTTGATGCGGTCGTGGAAATGGGCGGTATTGGCGTTGAAAATTCGAATGCTGTTAAAATGTTTTGCAAACTCGCTGCGCCAGCCCATTGTATAGTCAGTATCCGACTGTTTGGAATTGATCACCGCCATGCGGGGTCGGCCGGTGAGCCGCAGGATCTCCATTTCCGCCAGATCGTCTGCCCTGACAGGCCTGGACCCGTTCACCACGTAAATAATCCCCGCCCCGCGAGCCACCGGGCGGAACAGCTCCACCTCGTCGGCATAAAACGGATCGGATTCATGGGTTGCGATGAATTGATTCAAAATTTGGTGGGGTTCTCCGCGATAAGCAGTGAACCAGGCCAGGGTCTGCCGCGGCACCTGGAACCCCGGAGTGTCTACAAACCGGATGATCTCTTTTCCGTCGATTTTCACGGTATAGGTCCGGCACACTGTGGTTTCCCCGGGCACCGGGCTGACCCGCACCTGGTCGTCTTCGGTCAGGGTGGATACCACTGCGGATTTGCCTTCATTGGGATGTCCGAGTACGGCAAATTCAGGAATAGCCGTGTTCATGGCCGGATCCTTTCCACCAGAATGTCCGGGTGGTTCAGTTCCAGGATGCGGTTTTGCCACACGGCTACTTCCACCTCCCGGTCATCCACACCCAGGTTGTCCTCCTCCGGAGCCCGGGTCAGCAGTATCCAGACGTTTTTCTCCTGCAGTACCCCCTGCTTGAGCTGCACCAGATAATGAAGCAGCCCCCGGATAGGCGGCTGCCAAACCTCTTGAAGGAAAATCACCGGATCGGCCCCGTCCAGCACCTCCGGTCCCAGCACACGGGAATCCGCTGCCATGTCCTGTTCCACAAAATCACCTGCCGGACATCCAGCAGAAACTGCCGGGCCAGAAGCTGCGAAATCCGATCTGCGGATGCCTGGTTCCAGGCCGGTGCCGGGGCCAGTACTAAGGCCGGAGTTCCTACGAATGACGGGCCGATTTCTGAAGGATCCGGTTCCATCATTCCGGCGTTCGGGTGCGGAGTTTCATTAACCGGGTCAGACGATTTTTATATTCTGAAACCGCTTTTCCAGGCCTTTGCTCCGGTCCGTGGGACTGATGGATCCGCTCAGACGCCGGCGCTGCCCCTGCCGGGGGAGGTTTTTCTTCAACCCCGATATCCATGATCGGCGATTTCATGCGGACAATCAGACGACGGAACCGGGGCTGTTGAAAATCAAACTGCTTCATGGCTGATCGGTGGGCCATGACTGCTCCCCTATGATCAGCAGACGGGGAAAATGGCATAACATAACATGCTCAGGCACAGAAACGGCCACCAGGACACCAGGTCTCTTGTGGCAAGGGCGGCAATTCCCTGCTTCAGGACAATCCGGGAGCCGTCTATCTGGTCCAGGGTTGGTCCGGTCAGGATGTCCGGCACCCATCCGGTCCAGGGCATCGACACCAGTGTCACCAGGTCATGGACCATCGCCGGAGTGGCTGTCAGGGTGGATTGCCATCCGAATGCCACATCGCTGAAAGTCACCCGGAACACTGTGCCTCCCAGGGCTCCTAAGGAAAAAGAGAGCGCAAACAAAGATACCAGGATCACCAAAGGCCAGAAGAAAAGATCGCCATAGACCTGTTTTTTCTTACGGAGGAAAAACAGCGCCTCATCCAGGCGGGTACGCCCATTTTCTGCAGGCTTTTTTTCCGGTTTCATCCGCAGCCGTTCGAGTATGCCGGGTCCCCGCTCAAACAGCAGGCTGGACACCAGGGCGGACATTCCCCGTGAGTTTGTGCCGGATCCCCGGATATGGTGAAACAGAAAACCGATTAAGGAAAAAAGAAAAAATAACGCCGGTATCAACACAAACACGAAAAAAAACACGGCCACGTTCACCGGCCGGATTCCGTGATAGGCCAGAAACCCATATGCCAGGAATAGACCGGCTAATCCCCGGCCAGTGCCAGACCTCGGCCCGTCCAGGTGAAAGGTCGTTGAACAGCCGTCCCGGCAGGCGCTGATACCCTCCGGGGCCGGTCTGGGCCAGATACAGCATTTTGCGATAAGACAGCCAGACGGTTATCAGGTCGGTATCTGACAGATGATCTCCGCCCGCCTGACGATAAATGTCCCGGTCTCGGGCCGCCTTCTGCTCAGCGGATTCTGAGACGTCCGAATGCTCATCCTGCGCCAGCAGAAAATCCAGATCCATAATATCTGAGAGTCGAAATGTCATACCGGGTGTGTATCAGATCCCGAAATTTTCACAATTGTCTTTCGCATCATGCCGACCGCAAACATTGATTCATGACATATGGCGGGCCACCAGCTTTTCCATGGCCCCGTAAGGTCGTGCCCCTACCAGCCGTTCCGTTCCCATGATCAGGGTGGGCACCACGGAAATGTTCTGCTGTTCCGCCAGGCGCCAGTCCGCATCCACGGCATCAGAAAACAGCCGTTTTTCCACCACTGTTACAGCGATTTTGGGATCCAGGCCGACGGTGTCTGCCAGATCCAAGAGCACGGATTTTGATGACAGGTTCCGATCATCCACAAACGCGGCCTGAAATGCGGCCTGGTGAAATGCATGCCCTTTTCCCAGACTTTGCGCCCAGAGTCCGGCTTCATGGGCCAGGCGGGTGTTGTAAATATGGCGCCGATCCCCTATGGGAAGCCCTGAATCGGCAGCAGTTTTTTTCAATCCATTCATGACCTTCTTTATATCCACGATCAGGCCTTTTTCCCTGAACAGTTGTGTCAACGTCATTCCCAGCTCCGGAATGTCCGGATTCAATGGATATGCCCGCCAGATGACTTCCATATCAAAGTTTTGCCGCAGTTTTCAATACGCCCGGTAATGAAATAGCACCAGGGTCAATTGTAATCGGAGAATATTTCCAATAAGGGTTTTTGATCCATTTTATTTCCTCGGTCTGTTTGTGAGTCAAGCGGTCAAAGTTTTTTTCGCTTGACACGATCTTTCGATTTTCAGGGACCATGATAACCATAAATTTTTTATTTGCAAAACATTTCAGGGGTGATAAAGAATTTGACATGAAAACCTATGGCAAAATTCTGTTGACCACCCTGCCTCTGGTCATTGTCTCGCTGTGGGTGATTGTTGAAACCACCTATTTTTTTTCCCGGACTGCGCTGGTGAACCTGGGAGAGACCTGGCTGGACACCCGGCTGTCCGAAGCCATGGTCATTGTCTCATCCCAGGAGAAAATGCTTCGGGACTATGGACTGGCAGACATTACCGCCAGTATCACCAAGGCGCAGATGGATGCCGTGACCGGTATTGGCGATATCGGCGTTGGTAAACTCGGGTACATGGTCATTGTTACCGGAAAAGGCCGGATCGTCTCTCATCCGGACCCGAACGTACTCCATACCACGGTCTACGATACCCCTTGGTTTTCTGATCTTTTAAACAGCGCCCCAAGGCTTTTAATGACCATGGGACGGGAACCTGTGCTGGCCAAATCCGTTTATTTCGAACCCTGGGAATGGCATATCCTGGCGGTGGACCCGATGCAGGAAATCTACGGGGTGGCGGATCGCATGCGGCCGCTTCTTTATGGCATGGGCGTTTTTGTGGGATTCATTATTTCCATGGTCCTGATGCTTTTGACCCGGCGGCTCACCCGGCCCTTGAAGGATCTGGTTCAGGGAGCGGACAGAATCGGCAAAGGGGATCTGGATACCCGGATTCCGGTCCAGACCAAAGATGAATTCGGGCATTTGGCAACCAAATTCAATCAAATGGCGGGACAACTCAAAGAAACCCTTACAGCCCTGAAGCACAGTGAACAGCATTTCCGGGCTTTGATTGAAAATGCCAGTGATATGATCTGGGTTCTTGATGATCAGGGGTATTTCAAATATGTCAGTCCCTCAACCGGGCGGATACTGGGATATACCCCTGAATCCCTCATGGGCACCAATGTCTTGGACAATTTACACCCGGATGACCTGCAGGTGGCCGGAGACCGCTTTAAGCGGCGTGTTCAGGGTATCCTGCCGCATCCGGACCCGACTGCGGAACAGCGCTACCTTCACAGGGACGGGAATTATCTTATCCTGGAATCCATCGCCCGGAACATGCTGGACCACCCGGCTGTCCAGGGCGTGATTGTCAATGTCCGGGACATTACCCTGCGCAAACGGGCGGAACAGGCACTGAAGCAGTCCCACCAGGAGCTGGAAAACCGGGTGGCGGAACGGACCCGGAATCTGACCCTGCTGAACCAGGCTCTGAACAACGAGGTCCTGGTCAGAAAACAGAAGGAACAGGAACTCAAAAAAGCCAATCAGTCCAAAAGTGAATTTCTGGCCAACATGAGCCATGAAATCCGAACTCCGCTCAACTCCATAATCGGTTTCAGCGAGGTGCTGTCTGCCATGGCTACAGATTCCCAGCAGAAAAATTATCTTCAGGCGGTCATCACCTCCGGAAACTTCTGCTGGGCCTGATCAACGATCTGCTGGACCTTTCCAGAATCGAGGCGGGAAAGATCGACATCCAGACCACCCCGTATCCCTGACCACGCTATTTTACGAGATTCATCATTTGTTCAGGGTCAAACTGCACACAAACAACTGGATTTTTCCATTCATATGGATGACCAGCTGCCGGATTTTTGATGCTGGACGACATGCGTCTGCGCCAGGTACTGACCAATCTTGTGGCAAATGCGGTCAAATTTACGGAACAAGGACAGATCCGCCTGTCAGCGACCGTCTCGGACAGGATCAAGTGCGATGCCGTGGAGCTGGTGATTCAGGTGAAGGATACCGGCATCGGCATTGCCGAAGACAAACAGCAGCTGATTTTCGAGTCTTTTGAACAGGAACACACCGACATCACACGAAAATACGGGGCACCGGTCTGGACTGACCATCTGCAGGCAGCTGGTGGCATTGATGAAAGGCCGTATTGAGGTTGACAGCCGGCCCGGCAGTGGCAGCACTTTTACCATTATTCTGCCCGGTGTGGCCGTCAGCCGGAATGAACCACCCACCCAACAGATCTCTGAGGCCCCGGGTCCGGATGAAAACCGGTCCGCCTGCCATGCGGCGCTGTCCGAATCTCTGGTTCAGGGGGCGGTTGTCCGCCATCCCGACCTGCTGCCTCACCTTCTGGAAACCATCGAGCCGCTGATGCCCGGAGCCCAGGAAGGGGTGATCATATCCGACGCCCAGGCCATAGCCGATCATTTCATCGTACTGGGCCGCCGGTTTGACCTGCCCGCGTTTACTCAATTCGGACAGACCCTGGCCGAAGATGTCCATGCCTTTGACCTGGAAAAATCGCGCCTTCCCTGGCCCGGTTATCCATTCTGTTCAATGGGTTGCGGGAAAAATAAGTCTTCCGGCCCATTTGAACCGTTTCCCGTGAAGAGGCCCCATGGTTTGGTCTGGTACCGGGCAGTGCATTGGCAGGTGCGCTATCCCTCCGGGAAAATCAGGGATTTCAGCCATCCCGTCAGGTATTGCCTTTGAGCGCGGTTTTCCGATGCCTCCAGATACCGGGTCATTTCTTCCGTGTTCTGATACCGGTCCTTCCGGGTGATGAGTTTTTTTCCGGGTTCAGATGACGGAGGATTCTGGCAGGATTGCCTGCGGCAATGACATTGGGTGGAATATCACAGGTGACAACACTGCCGGCCCCCACAATGCTGTTGCGGCCAACCCGGACCCCCTTGCACACAATGGCGGAATCACCAATCCACACATTTTCTTCCAGCACCACGCTGTAGGTTTCCGTTGACGTCAGGGAGCGGTCATAGATGCCGTGCCAGTCGGAATCCGTGATATAGGCATGGCTGGCCAGCATGCAGGAATCGCTGATGGTGATGCTGTGGGCCGCACTGATCCGGACGCCCGGCGATATGAGCACATGGTCCCCGATGGTAATCCCCGGGACGTCGGTCTTGTCAGACCACACCGTCAGTCGGGTTTTTGTCCGAACATCCCAGCAGGGTCACATGGGAGCCGATGCGGATGGGCCGCCGAACAATTCAATGTGCCAGGGTTTAATAATAAACGGGTGATCCCCCAGGCAGGTCAGCTGGGGCACCAGGTAATGGCGGACATACAGATGCTGAAGCCGGTACCATGTTTTTTGATATACCAAGGCCGTAAATCCCGTCTCATGTCAGATCCCTTTGAAAACCGCCCCCTGCCAGTTTTCATGGCAGAACAGGCCGGCTCCAGGGGTCAGGTTATAGAGCGCATCCGCCGCCATCAGGGCCACGGCATTGGTCCAGGAGATCTTTTCTTCAGGCCAGATCACCATGTCCGGATAGGTATATCCGCACCAGAAGGTCTTGTCCTCATAGACCCGGTCTTGGATCCAGGAAAATACGATTCGGGCTTTTTCCCGGTTGCCCATGGCGTGAAGCGTCAGTACCAGTTCACAAGTTTCCGCAATGGTCACCCAGGCTGATCCGATACGCACCGGGTTCCCTGGCCGTCAATCATGTATTTCTGCCAGTATTTATCTACTCGGGCACGGGCCTTGTCTCCCTGGATTGCCCCGCACAGGATGGGATAGAACCAGTACATGGAAAACCGGGATTTGCTCACGTTGTAGCTGTGCAGGTTCTCCCTGAGAGAGTGCCCCAGCCGGGCCCATGCCGCTTCCCAGTCCGGCCGGGATCGGCCTATAATCCGGCAGATGTTCAAGGCGCATTTCAGGCTCATGTACACGGAAGAAGATCCGGCAAGCAATGACATGGGATCGATCTTTCCTTCCGGGCTCCTTGCCCAGTGAATTTCTCCGGTGGTAGCCTGCAGGCCCAGGGCGTAGTCGACCCCCTTTTCCATGGGATCCCGGAAGTCGGCCAGCCAGGACCGGTCTCTTGTGACCAAATAGGCGTGAAACAGGCCTACAGCCAGGTAGCAGGCCATATGGGCTTCCCGGGTGCGGTCCTGGGGGATACCGTTCATATACGCGGAAAACCAGGAGCCGTCCGAATTTTGGTGCCGGACAAGCCATTCAAGGGCCCGGCGGGCCGAATTGGCGTGCCCGGCAATGTTGAGGCCCATCGCGGATTCCACCAGGTCCCACGGGTCTGTTTTGCCGCCCTCGTGCCAGGGAATCTCTCCGGATGGCTGCTGAAGCTTGAGAATTTGACCGACGACTGAAGCGATGTTCAGAATTGAAAATGCTTGAATCTTTAAGGGTATCCGGGGCATGGACAGGTCTCCATCTATTACGGAAAATTCCGATATATGAAAAAATCAACGTTGGAGCGTAACAGAAGCCGGATGTTTTTTCAAGATCCGCCGGGTTTTTAATCATGAATGATAATTCATTCATCAGGTTTTCCCGGCATGGGGAATACACCCGGATGGCATGACCCGGAATCCATACCCTAACAATCTGAAATTGAATGTGATTATCCCGCATCGTTCCGAAAATAATTTTCCTTGACAATCCTGGCGTTTTTCTGTTACTCAAAAATGAATACTCATTCATAAATATGACGTTTTGAATTACCAATAATCACCCTTTTTGCAGGAGGACATCATGGCAAGAAAAATCAGACAGGCCGCGGTCATCGGGTCCGGTATCATGGGCGGGGGCATTGCAGCCCTGCTGGCCGGTGCCGGTGTTAAGGTACTGCTTCTGGACATTGTTCCGTTTGACTTGAAAAACGAAGAAAAAAATGACCCGGCGGCCCGGAACCGGATGGTCAAGGCCGGTCTGGATGCGGCCCTGGCATCCTCTCCCTCCTTGTTTTTCAACAAAAAAGATGCCGGGCTGATCACCATCGGCAACCTGGAGGATGACATCGACAAACTGGCCGACTGCGACTGGATCGTGGAAGTGGTGGTGGAACGGCTGGACATCAAACGCAGCCTGTTTGAAAAGGTGGCAAAAATCCGTAAATCCGGTTCCATCGTCACCACCAACACTTCCGGCATCCCCCTCAAAGACATCACCGACGGGTTTTCTGATGAATTCAAACAGCATTTCATGGGCACCCATTTTTTTAATCCGGTCCGGTACATGCATCTTCTTGAGCTGATCCCGGGGGCAGACACCTTGCCGAACGTTCTGAATTTCATGGCGAAATTCGGTGAAAAAAATCTGGGTAAGGGGATTGTCTGGGCCAAGGACACCCCGAACTTTGTGGGCAACCGCATCGGGATCCAGGGAATCAGTGCGGCCATGAAATTCATGCTGGAAGACGGTCTCACCGTGCCGGAAGTGGATGCCATTTTCGGCACGGCCATGGGACGTCCCAAAACCGCTATCTTCAAGACTACGGACCTGGTGGGCCTGGACATCATGATGCATGTGGCTAAAAATTCCTATGACCTGTGCAAGGGTGACGAACAGCGCGACATCATGCAGCTGCCGGATTTTGTGGAAAAAATGGCGGAAAAGAACCTGCTGGGCAACAAGACCAAGGCCGGATTTTATAAAACCGACCTCACCCCGGAATGGAAAAAGGTCCGCAAGGTGCTGAACCTGGACACCCTGGAATACGAAGACCTGGAACGGCCGTCCTTCCCCTGCCTGGATGCGGCAAAGAAAGCCGGCTCCCTGACGGAAAAGATCAATACCGTGCTCAGGGCCGGTGACAAGGCCGGGAAATTCGCCTGGAGGGTAACGGCCAACAGCTTTGAGTATGCGGCCAACCGGATCCCCGAAATCGCGGACACGGTGGTGGAAATCGACAATGCCATGAAATGGGGCTACAATTTTGAGATGGGGCCTTTTGAGCTTTGGGATGCCTATGGGTGGCAGATGCAGTGGAACGTATGACCATTGAAGGGCTGGAGATTCCCGCCAATGTCAAAAAGATGCTGGATGCCGGCAACTCCAGCTTTTATAAGCTGGAAAACGGGGTCCGGTATTTTTATGACTTTGCCTCAGCCGGGTACAGACCTGTGCCCGTGCCGGAATCCCTGGTTTCCATTGCTGCGGCCAAGGCAACCACAAGACCGTCATGGAAAACGCATCCGCCTCTCTGGTGGACATCGGAGACGGGGTGTTCTGCCTGGAATTTCACACCAAGATGAACGCCATCAATGAACAGATCGTGGATTTCATCGGTGAAAGCTTAGGCTATGTGGATGAAAGCGGTGTGGGGCTGGTCATCGGCAACGAAGCCGGAGGCATGCCGGGGGCCTTTTCCGCAGGTGCGGACTTAGGCTTTATCTCCAAACTGTGCCATGACAAAAAATACGCGGAAATCGACGCATTCCTTAAAAAAGCCCAGGACGGCATCCAAGCCTCCAGATACGCCCCGTTCCCTGTGGTGGCGGCCCCTTACGGCATGACCTTGGGCGGCGGGTGTGAAACCTGCCTGGGGGCCGACCGCATCGTGGCCCATGCCGAACTGTATATGGGGCTGGTGGAGATCGGGGTCGGGCTGTTGCCGGCCGGCTGCGGCACCATGAACCTGTGGCGGAAATACGTGAGCGCCCTGCCCGGAAAGACCGTCAAGGAAGTGGATCTGTCCAAGCTGTTTGTGCAGGCGTTCATGAAGATTGGCATGGCTGCCGTGTCCATGTCCGCGGCCCAGGCGGTTGGCAACGGATTTTTGGGAATGGCGGACCGCATCGTGCTCAACCGGGATACCCTGGTGGGAGAAGCCAAAAAAGAAGTGCTCAGAATGGTGGATGACGGATACGCGCCTCCCATGAAACAGCCGGTGAAAGTGATCGGCGATGCCGGGCAGGGCATGGTGAACGCGGAAATCTTCAACATGCGCAACGGTAATTTCATGAGTGATCATGACGCGTTCTGGCCAAACGGATCGCCTATGTGATGAGCGGTGGAGACGTGAATGTGGGATCTGAAGTGAGCGAAGACACTATTCTTAAACTGGAAAGAGAGGCATTCGTGGATTTCTGCAAGGAAGAAAAACCA
>LQAH01000107.1_pt1 | contig 26454 bp, 23 predicted proteins | sample 1535791 | NCBI WGS metagenome assembly LQAH01 (sample SAMN04331585, study PRJNA305678) | bioreactor metagenome | isolation source: bioreactor_4 inoculated with Wadden Sea sediment 2nd replicate of a... | place: Germany:Bremen
GGCCGGTGTCGACCCGGCCCTCATGGGCATCGGCCCCATTCCGGCCACCCGAATGGCCCTGGAAAAAGCCGGGCTCACCATGAAGGACATCGATCTGATCGAACTCAATGAAGCCTTTGCCTCCCAGTCCCTGGCCTGTATACGGGAACTGGACATGGATATGGACAAGGTCAACGTCAACGGCGGCGCCATTGCCCTGGGACATCCGGTATCTGCCAGCGGCGGCGCCATTTTAACCAAGCTGCTGTATGAAATGGCTGAACGGGGTGCGAGATACGGCTTGGCCACCCTGTGCATCGGCGGAGGCCAGGGTATGGCCTGATTGTGGAAAGAAAATAATTTTTGATACATCCCTGACAGGCAAAAGGCGCCTCCGGATCCATACGATACCGGTGGCGCCTTTTTCAGTTTTGAACTCAGTATCAGACCGGAGTCTTTTTTTTGTGTGGGTCAGTTTCCCGGCACCTTGTATTTTCGGGATTTGTTTTTCTCAGGGAACAGGGCATTGGTGATCTTAGGCGCCAGTTCAAAAAGCAGGATGCCGATCATGGCAGAGGAGAGGATGAACGCCCCGCTGAGCACCCGGATGGTGCCGGCGGCCATGGTGGCGATGATCACGGAGAACTCCCCTCGCGGGGTAAAGGACAGTCCGGCACGGAGGGACACTTTTTTTGACAGTCCGTAGAACCTGGCACCGTAATATCCGGTGATGATCTTTCCGGCAATGGACCAGATGAGAAGCACAAGCAGAAGCGGTACCATGGGGGCACCGCCGCCGAACGTAATGGTTGTGCCGAAATAAAAAAAGAACAGGGGCAGAAACAGATCTCGGATGGGTAGAATCGCGTGTTCCATATGTTCGGTCCGCTGTGCTTCCGCCAGTATAATGCCGGCCAAAAACGCACCGAGCACCTCGGAAAGATTCAGCATTAACGCCAGGCCTCCGTATGCCAGAGCGATGCCCACCACGAAAAGCACAAACGTGTCATGGCTGATGTACCGGTCCACAAACCTGCCCAAACGGCTGAAGACGAGATGGCCGATGATCACGGCACCAATGATGAGACAAGCGATTTTTCCGATGATCACCCCGAAGGTCATGGCGGTCAGGGCCGATCCGGCTGTGAGTCCGACCAGAACCGCCACAGCCACGGGTGCGGCAATGTCTTCAAATATCAGCAGCCCCAGAATGAATTCCGCTTCAGGATTGGCCATGCGTTTGGAGGTTTCCAGGATTTTGGCGGTAATGGAGGAGGACGTGGCATACACCACGCTGCCCATGAGAAAGGATGTGATCCAGTCCAGGCCGAAACCCAGACAGATCCCCATGGTCAGAACCAGATTGAGAAACAGGTCCAGGGAGCCGGCCGGCGCGACTTTTTTGGCGATACCGGCCAGGCGGCGTATTGGAAATTCCATGCCCAGCATGAAGAACAGCAGAACGATTCCCACCTCTCCGGCCAGATACAGCAGGTGGCTGTCGGAAAAGTGGCCGCCCAGTCCGATGCCCAGCAGGATATACAGTACCACCCCGGGAATCCGAATTTTCATACCGATGAACCCCACGACAAACAACAGGATGAAAATGATTCCGGCAATGAGCAGAACCGGGAAATAAACGTCCCCCATCATGTGATTCCCTGGTCGGTTCTTCCGGTAGCCAGTCCTTCAAATCGTCGGATCTGATCTCTTTTTCCCGCTGCCATTACCGTGTCGCCGGCCTTGAGCACAAAATCGATGTCCGGACTTACGGTCATGTCTTCTCCGTGCATCACCGCGATAATGGAGGCTCCGGTGTGAGTCCGGATCCGGGATTCCTCGATCGGTTTGTCCACGAACGGAGATTCCGGGGTCAGCTTGATCCATTCCATGACCAGCTGCTTCTGGAATATTTCCATTTTTCATCATCCACCGGCTGATATGTGGCTCCCAGCAGCTGAGCTCCCATTTCCCGGGTTTCTTCTGCGGTCAACGTGAGAAAGAAATCCGCCTCATCTTCGTCCGATTCCTGGAAAAAGTACAGGTCTCTTTTGCCGGAATGATGAACAATGACTACGATTTTGTTTTCTTCTACGGTCTGAAAAGAAATTTTCTTGCCCACACCGGGCAGATCAGCCATTTTGACTTCCATGGTCTCACCTCTTTGCTAATTTGATATGAATTTTCGGATTAGGCAGTTGTGCACCGCTGCTTAATTTTTTCCACATAGGCGGCAATATCGCATTTTCGTTCCAGGCCCGAAGCCGCCATATAACGGACCTTGCCGAAGACGGGACGCTCGGCCCATCCCCGGTCATGGGTTCCATACAGCCAGGCCACCCCTGTGTAGGAGTTGGGGTCTCGGCCGTCCAGAAAATACCGGTTGTTCAACGCCAGTGTGGTTTTAAAAGCCTGTTTCGGGGTGGGGACCATTCCAGAATTTTCTTGCCCCAGTACATGCGCATGTAATTGTGCATGAAACCGGTGCAGGTCATTTCTGTCATGGCTGCGTTCCAGTAAGGGTCATGGGTAGCCGCGTCCGTCAGTTCCTTTTCGGAATAGACATGTTCCCGGAGGTCGGATTCATGATCGGCCAGGGATTTCGGGCCCAACCGGGAATCACGTCAAAGGAATCATAATCAGGCGTGTAGTATACAAAATTAAACGCAAGCTCCCGCCGGATGATCAGCTGCTCAATAAACGCATCCCTGGCATCTGACAGGGATTGGCCTGCGTTCATGACTGCCAGGGCCAGGTACAGGGGAGAGATCTGGCCGAAGTGTAGGTAGGGGCTCATGTGGGAGATATCGTCGGTCTGGGGCTGGTTGCTGTGCGGATCATAATGTTCCAGGCTGGTTTCCAGAAATGCCTGAAACCGGTTTTCCGCCTCGATGGTGCCTCCGGAAAAAATCGGGAGACCGGGGACACGGTTTTGTCCAGGGACAGGGTGTCGATCAGGGTCGGCAGATCCGAGATATCCAGGCTTTCCAGACTTTCCGGTTTGTCCGTGTTGTCCGGATCATCAAGACGGTCCTTTTTTTTCAGGCTGTCGAGCGACAGTCCCAGAGACGAATACCTGAGGTCTTCGGTGGGCAGGGGCATCAGAAAATCCGCCAGCACCTTGTGGATCCTGGGGCGGATGGTCCGGGCCGCGTATTCTGCTTTGGTGGTGGCCGCTGCCACCGGCACCACCACATCGGTTTCCACCAGGATGACCGGACAGCCGGCCTTTTGGGCCACCCGGTCCCGCCACAGCCGCTGGTGCCGCAGGTATCCTGCGTCACACACGATCAGGGCGGCCTGTCTGCCTAAATTCAGGGCCACGTCGGGTGGCTTCCCTTTGAGCACCATCAGCTGGATGCCCCGGTCTGCCAGTGCTGCGCGGGTTTCCGCCAGTCCTTCCAGCATAAAGGTGTAATGCCGCAGGTTGGCTTCAGGGTAGGCATCGGTCAGGCCAAATCCCGCCACCAGGGGCAGGCCCAGCCGGTTGGCCTGGTCCACGGCAAATTCCAGGGCATGGTTGAACACGGCTCTCTGGGACTGCTGCATCCAGTAGAGCACATAATCTTTTTGGGGCCGGCTTCCGGACCCGGGTGCGGTTAAGATGGTGAATGCGGGCCGGGTGAATGGTCATTCGAATATTTCCTCCTCAGCAGCCAACGCTTCCTGTGCATCGGGTTCCATGTCCAGGATCATCTGCCTCGGGATAGCCCTGACAAATTCCCGGGCTTCCTGTTTCAGCTGTTTTTGTTCATCTGTCAAAAAGATAGTCAAACATGTCCGCTTTTCCATTGTTTTCCGGATGATATGCTGCACCACGAAGCCATAGTATCGTATGTCTGAGATTTGAGACTACCGGTTGTCCTTTCCTGAGTCAAGGATTACCCGTTTGAAAACCATGATTTGACTTTTGGTCGAATTTCATGCAATGTTTTGCCGTTTCAAGGAATCTGGAAAAAGTCCGGACAGAAAAGAAAGGAGTATTTATGAGGGATACCATTGACCTGAACTGGAAAGAGTTCGGCAATGCATTGCTCAATGCGACGCCAAACGGGGTGGTGGTGTTTGACAATGCGCTTCAGGCCCTGATATCCAACCAGCCGGCCAGGAACTGCCTGGGGGTATATCCCGGCTCGTTTCTGGCCGCAACGGTTCCCTCTCTGACGGCATCCGCCCAGAGGGTTCTGTCCGGCGGGGCCGTTGAGACCGGCCTGGTGGTGGAAAAAAATGACAGCCGATATTCCGTCCTGCTGGGGCCCGTCTATCATGATGATGCGGCTATCGGCATTATTGCCATTTTTGAGGACATGACCGCTTTGACCAATATCACCAATCGAATGAAAGGGTTTCAGCAGCTGGCCATTGAGCTGGATACCATCATTGACAGCTCCAATGACGGGTTGTGGATCTGTGACGGCAACGGGGTGGTGGTGAGGACCAATCCGGCATCGGAAAAAATGATCGGCTTGACAGCTGCGGACGTGGTCGGTAAACACATGACCGAGCTGTTGGAAAAAAAATGGTGGACCGGTCCGTGACCCTGGAGGTGCTTAAAACCCGTAAAAAAGTATCCCTGATTCAGAAAACCCGCATCGGACGAGATCTGTTTCTGACCGGCACCCCGGTGTTTGATAAGAACGGAGATCTGTTCCGGGTGGTGGTTAATGAACGGGATATCACAGAAATCAACCGGCTGCAGGAGCAGTTACGGGAAAACGCGGCCCTGACCGAGCAGTATCGGCGGGACATGCTGGAAAAGCAGATTCAGGAGACGGAATCCCGGCAGATCATTGCCCGTAGCGACAATTACCGGCGAATCATTCAAAAAGCCATCAAATTGGGGGAAGTGGATTCCACAGTGGTGATTTTTGGAGAATCCGGTACCGGGAAAGGCGTGGTGGCGGATTTGATTCACCGGCATTCATCCCGGTCGGATTACCCGATGATCAAGATCAATTGTGGTGCCATCCCGGACGCACTTGTGGAAAGCGAATTGTTCGGATATGAAAAAGGGGCGTTCACCGGTGCCGGCCATAAAGGCAAACCCGGAAAGTTTGAGGCGGCGGACAAGGGCATCATTTTTCTGGATGAAATTGCCGAACTGCCTCTGGCATCACAGGTTAAACTGCTCAAATTCATTGAGGACGGCGTGATTTCCCGGGTGGGCAGTACTCGGGAGCGGTCCGTGAATGTGCGGATTCTTGCCGCTACCAACCGGGATTTAAAGAGAATGATTGAGAAAAAAAAATTCCGAAGTGATCTGTATTACCGGCTTAATGTGGTACCCTTGACGATTCCGCCGCTGCGGGAACGCAAAGACTGCCTGGTGCCATTGATCACCCATTATTTCAAGAAGTTGAGCACCCGGTATCAGAAACCGGAAATCAGTATCTCCCGGGCGGCCATGGACGTATTGACCGCCTATCCATATCCGGGCAATGTTCGGGAGCTGATCAATATATGCGAACGTCTTGTAGTTATGGCCCAGAATAGCCGGGTCAGGTTCGAGGATCTGCCCGGGAGTATCCGTAAATCCATGGGTGTTCAGGTGCCTGATGCCCCGGTCTGGCAACCGGGTCAGCCCTTGTCACAGATGGTGGCGGACCTGGAAAAAAGGTGCTGGCAACCGCTTTGACAAAAGGGAGGACCCAGGCCGGGGCCGCAAAATTGCTGGGCATTAACCAGTCCACTATTGCCAGGAAAATGAAAAAATACGGCCTGGGACAACTCGGGGATGCGGCAAGAAATTAAAAAAAGGGCCTCCAGATGGCAGGCCCTTGGTTTTTTGGAGATTTTGGGCTTAATTGTCAGATTCTTCGCTCATGATGCCGTTTTCATCCCAGCCCCTCAAGCGGTAATAATCGTCCAAGAGCTTAGTGAACTCTTCTTGAGTGATGCAGTTTCCGCCCGGCAGTTTTTCCGTGAAAAACCGCTTGGGCAAAGAATCATCGGCCCGGGTCAGACCTTCCCTCAAGTTGAACCGGCGTGTCAGATCCGTAACCCTGGAGGCTGTGGCTGACAGGCCCTCTTTGGGCAGGTCCATGCCGGTGCTCATTTTTATCAGGGTGGCCAGCTCCTCCCATGGATAGAAATCCCGATAGAACCGGCAGAGGATCAGGGTGTCGAACAGGGTGCACCGATCCTCGAAATCGATGAACATCTCGGCTTTGCCGTCAATCTGATCCGGGTCAATCATCCCGGCCAGCTCGGGTTTGTAAAACGTGCTGCGGAGGTGACAGGCCCCTCTGGGGGAAACGGCATACGCCAGTCCCATGCCTTTCAGGGTCCGGGGGTCGTACCCGGCCGGTTCCATGCCTTTCACATGGATTGCCAGGTCGGCCATGCCCATTTCCGGGGCTGCAGTCTTGATGCCGTCAGCCAGGAGCCCGCCGATACCCTCCCGCCGGGCGATTTGTACAGCAGATCAGCCACGGCATCAGCATCCCCATATGCCAGCGGTTCCTTGATGTTGCCCCGGGTGGAAGCTTCAATGGCCAAAGCGGCCAGATTGCCGGCGGTGATGGTGTCCAGGCCGGTCCGGTCACAGATGTCGTTGAGCCAGGTGATTCCTCGATTACTGTCGATCATGCACAGCCCGCCGAAGGCATAAATGGTTTCATATTCCGGCCCCTCCAGTTTTAGTCCGGCATGGCGGCCTTCCTGCACCTCCACTAGTTTGCCGCACCCCATGAAACAGGTTTTACAGGACCGGGGTTTTACTTTCAGTTTCTCGGCCATGGCTGCAGCATTGATATTTTCATAATGGTCACACGTACCCTGGGACCAATACCGGGCCGGAAACGCCCCGGCCTTGTTCAAGCCATCTACCATCACCGGCGTGCCCTGGTTACGGTAGGTGCGGGTGGCCGGGTGCTGTATCAGGTCTTTGGCCATGGTCACGGCATAAGTTTTCATGGCCTGGGGGTCATGAAAAGTTTTTTCCGGTTCCCATGAAACACTAGGGCTTTGATATTTTTAGACCCCAGGACCGCGCCCATGCCGGTGCGGCCGGCAGACCGCCAGTAATCGTTTTCAATGACAGCAAACCTGACCTGATTCTCGCCTGCCGGCCCGATGACCAGGGCGGCGGCATCCTTGACACCGCAGGCATGCTTGACGGCATCTTCGGTGTGATAGGTGTCCTTGCCCCACAGCGTTGCCGCATCATGGAACCCCACCCCCGTGTCGCTGATTTCCAACCACACGGGACCGGCTGCCATGCCTTTAATGACAATGGCATCATACCCGGCACCGCTGATGGACGTCGCAGCCCTCCCCCCGGAATAGCTTTCCGCATAAAATCCGGTCAAGGGCGATTTGGAAAAATCCCGTACCGGCAGCTGCCGTAGATCAGGCTATCGGTTAAAGGTCCGAGCCCCACGATCAGGTGGTTGTCTGCGGACAAGGGATCCACGCCCGGGGGATTGTACTGCAGGAGCAGGTGGGTGGCCAGGCCTTTCCCTCCCAGATACTGCTCCAGAATGTCGTCTGAAAGAGGTGTCACCTGGGTGGTTCGGGTGGTGACGTCAATAATGATGATGCGGTGAAAAAAACCTTTCATGTCAGCTCCTTTGGCCGGGTTATTTTTCCAGGGCCTTGAATCCATCTTCAAGGATGGACAAGCCCCTGTCAAGCTCTTTGTCAGTGATGACAAACGGCATCAGGGTCCGGATTACATTGCCAAAATTGCCGCAGGAAAGGATCACCAGCCTTTGTCGTAGCAGATTTGGGTCAGCCGTTTGGCAGCCTCAGTGGCTGGCTCTTTTGTCTGGCGGTCATTGACCAGTTCCAGGGCCAGCATGGGGCCTTTGCCCCGGACGTCGCCGATTATTTCATGGCGGTTCGCCAGTTCGGCAAACCGCTTTTGCAAGATCTGGCCCAGTTGCCGGGATCGGTCGAGCAGGTTGTCTTCAAACAGGATTTCCAGGACTGCCAATGCTGCTTTGCAAGACAGGGGATTGCCGCTGTAAGTTCCACCCAGGCCCCCGGGGTGTGGGGCATCCATCAGTTCCGCACGGCCTGTGACGGCACTCAGAGGCATCCCGCCAGCCAGGCTTTTGGCCTGGGTGACGAGATCCGGCTCGATGCCCCAGTGTTCAGTGGCCAGGAATTTGCCGGTGCGACCGGCTCCGGATTGTACTTCATCCATAATCAGAAGGATCCCATATTTTTTGGCAATGGCTGCTAGTTTTGGGAAATACTCCGGCGGCGGGGTGACAAATCCGCCTTCGCCCTGAATGGGTTCCGCGATGATGGCGGCACAGGATTCCGGGTCCACATGGGTGATGAAAAATGATTCGATCATATCAGCACATGCGATGTTGCAGGATGGATAGGTGCATCCCGCCGGGCACCGGTAGCAGTAGGCATAGGGCAGGCGGTACACTTCCGGGGCAAACGGCCCGAATCCATATTTATAGGGTTTGATTTTGCTGGTCAAGGACATGGTCATGAGTGTGCGGCCGTGAAATCCGTTTTCAAAAGCGATGATCGCTGGCCGTTTTGTGGCATACCGGGCGACCTTTACGGCATTTTCCACGGCTTCGGCCCCAGAGTTGGCAAACATGGTTTTTTTGGGAAACTCTCCCGGCACCAGTTCGTTGAGTTTTTTTGCCAGTTCGATGTAGGAATCATACATGCCCACATGAAAGCAGGTGTGGATGAACCGGTCTGCCTGGTCCTTGATGGCCTGGACCACTTTGGGATGGGCATGACCCACGTTGTTGACACCGATACCCCCAGCAAAGTCGATGAATGTTTTACCGTCCACATCGGTCATGGTGGCGCCGCTGGCTGTTGCGATGATAGCGGGGTGAGGTTGGCCGGTCCCTGGGCCACGTGTGCTTTTCGCAGTTCATTGAAATACTCGGTTTGTGTGGCAGTCATGATATTTCTCCAAAGTATGTGGTTGTGTAGTTTTTTTTAAAAGAGCTTGATCTAAACCTGACAGTAGTGCTCTGCAAAAATTAGACCAGTTGGGAGAGGGTTTTGTCAAACATTGACAGAAAAGAGTGATGCTTAAAAAATGAAATAATAATCCACATTATCTGAGCATCGGCTTTTCTGGGCCGCACCCTGTCTCCCCTGATTTTGGGTTTCAATGCATCAAAGTCACTCTTCCTGTATGCTTTGAGCCAGGATTTGAAGGTGGAAACCTTGATCTTCCGGCTGCCATAGCGCGGAAATTCATGGCGTTTGGCAGCCTGGGTGTGAAAACACTCATTTAGTCCCCTCCCGGCTCTGCCAACACGGGACTGATCGGCTCATAGCAGATCAAAGCAATCTGTTCACGGGTTTCATTGTCCATAACATCTCCTTTTTTGTCATTTCCGTCAAAAAACGGGGTCATTGTTGACAACTTAACCCATTGAAAAGAATGATGTTATCAATCCTGTGTCAAAATATAACCAAAACATGCCTTCAGGTTTTGCCAAAACCCGGCGGTCAATTGAACAATGGCCGTTTTCAGCCCGGGGCAGATATCTTTTTATGGTGAACGGCCGCGTTCGGTGGATGTTTTACCAAACAAAAAAGTTCCGGTATGGTTGCAATGATGTCGTATGGAAGACATTACAGCCTGCCGCCCGGGTTCCGCACTGCCGCTGATACCTTGAAGATAGAAGAAAATCGCTGTCACCGCATCTTCGAAATGAGGCTTTGCTCCATTTGGCAAGGGAAATCTTTCGTGGAGAATAGGATGACGTCGGAGAAATCCGGGCAGCAATAATACCGCCCAGGTCTGGATCAGATACGGGGTCACAGAACAGTCAGGATCAAGTTCAAGACTGGCCCCATGGCATCCTGTCTGTCCCATCTGCTGAAATCGATATGCCACAGGCAGGGTGCCCACCATCGCATCAACTGTGTATTGGCAATACGGAACCAACTGGCAGAGAAGCAGGGAGAATGCTTTGTCGGTCTTAGCGGATAAAAACCGAGCAACCGGCACCTTGTCTTTTTTAAAGGGGAACAGCTCAACGGCATATCGATAATATCCAGCGATGTATTTGCTGCAATGCTGTCTGCCGCAGATGAACAGGATGACCCGACAAATTTTAAAAATTTTATGCTGGAAAATGCAGCCCGGTATTCCAAATGTCCTGATATGTGTTATCGAAAGGATATTGGATGTTATATCCTTAAAAGTTGTGAGGATGATTCTATTGGCATAGAGTGGCTTCCCAACTTTTCTTTTTCTATCGGTTCCCGGTCGAAAAATATTGTCAAATCCTTACATCAAAAAACAGACTGTTCACATATCAGCGGACAGAAAAATTTACAAATCTTATTGAAAATCTTCAGGAAATAATGACGTAATCAACAATGCTGGTCTGGTTAATCTTGGTAGATTTTCAGATAAATTATGCCTTCCAAAAATTTTGACTGAGCACCTTACCATAGAGGGCGGAGCCAGTGCCGAATACCAAGTAAGCGATGTTGTAGTGATGCTTATTTTGGGGTTCTGGCAGGGGCGAAACACATAGACATATGGCTGTTCTTAGATCCGATGAAGTTCTTAAGAGCCCTTTTTAGGTGGAAAAAGTTTCCGGTTAGCACATCCTTTGGTCGTATTTTTAAACTTTTTACCCATGATATGGGTTCAGTAGATTGGTAGGCTTAAACTGCTTTCTTTATAGCTTTTTGGAACCGGAAATTGGCTAAAAAGATGGGTGCTATGAGCTAAGTCGGCCCGATCTCAATAAAATATGTCCACCTGGCGACTAAAAACTGCCTTTTAGAGAACGTTCGGGGGTCAGTTTTTTTGATCCGGTTCAAGGTTTGCATTTTTTAAGTAGAAAGAACATTTCGATTATTTTTTACCGAATCAATATAAGGCAATGTCGCATATTATTATGCAATTTTGGATATCAATAATTTTTATTAATAAAACTAAATTTGTTAAGAAAACGCATTGGCGTTGCCTTATTCTGACAAATATTATGTAAAATTGCATAATATTTGTCAGAATGGGTGGGAAATATTTGTCTTTTTGATGAATCATCCACAGTCTGTCACTTGATTGTTTTATATAATGAAATCTTTTGAGCTATAACTTATAGAATATAATAGATTTTTTTTATTTTGGTATGTTAATTGCTATTGTTGATCCTTAATTTAGAGAATGATTTCAGTCCTGGCTGGCAACATTAAGAATATTAGCTTTATATGGAGTTAATGGTGAATAGGGAAAAGGTGGACGTTGTTTTCTGTAACGGAAAAGTAATTACGTTAGATAGCGAAGACAGGGTGTGTTCAGCGGTCGCAGTCGGAAATGGGCGAATTCTACACGTTGGATTTGACGAAGAGATTCGAAGGACTGCAGAACCTGGAACTAAAGTCATAGATCTTGCCCAAAAAACAATGCTTCCCGGATTTATTGATCCGCACACTCATCTTGGCCCTGCAACAAAAAGCTTTCACAATTATGTTGACGGTCGGTGCCCACCTAATAAGACCATTGATGATATTCTGAATAAGATCAGAGAAAAGGTTTCGATAACGCCGGATGGTGAATGGATTGTTGTCAACGCAAGTATTATGGGTGATCAGAAAATAAGAGAGAAACGTTATCCAAACAAAGACGAATTGGATTCCGTGGCACCATATCACCCCGTAGTAATTTTTGGAACGGTTCATACTAGAATTGTTAATACTTGTGCTCTGCGAAAGGCACAGATAAATAAAGAAACGCCTAATCCCATTGGTGGGAGAATCCATAGAAATTCGCTGACAGGAGAAGCTACAGGGGTACTGAGCGAGTGCCGAAAACTGTTGCCGATTCCAGAATATACTTTTGATCAAATGAGGGAAACGCTACGGCAAACTATTCCTGAGTACTGGGTAAAACATGGTTTTACATCAGTATACTCTCTTAGCAATGCCCTTGAAATACGAGCTTACCAAGAACTGTTCAAAGATAAAGCATTGCCAGTAAGAATTCAGACAGTTCTCTATGATGGAGAGAATAAGCTTGATCTCATGGAGAGTGTCTTAAAGCTGGGGTTAATGCAAGGTTTCGGCAATGACTGGCTGAAACTCGGAGGGATCAAATTTACGCTTGACGGTGCGTTTATGGGCATCTCCGCTTCAACGTATGAGCCTTATCATAACGATCCAAATTTTCCAAACTATGGAATTTTAAAATTTGAAGACCAGAATGTGTTCAAAGAAATCCTTCTTAAGGTGCATAATGCAGGATTTCAGTTGCTCATACATGCCTTTGGTGACAGGGCTCAGGATCTGGCTCTTGACGGATATGAATATGTTTTGAATAAGAATCCTCGACCCCACCGCCATCGGATAGAACATTTTGGAAATATTCTCACAAATCAAAAGCGAATTTCTCGAGCGAAAAAACTTGAAATAATACCCGTTACTTCAATCCAGTGGTTGTATTCCTTTGGCGATTTTCTTGAAACGTATTTAGGTCCTGAGCGTGCGAAACAGTCATTCGTGTTACGTTCCATGCTGGATGCCGGTTTATGCGTGGCTGATTGTTCCGATACCTTCGGAGCGGAGCCACTTGCAACCAATCCCTTTTTTTAATATCTGGTGTGCGGTAACACGCCAGACCTATTTCGGAAAAAAAAATATTGCCTCACGAAGCGATATCGGTAAAAGAGGCATTGAGACTGTATACGGTCAATGCTGCTTATGCTGGTTATGAAGAGAACATAAAAGGAGTGATCGCGCCTGGCATGCTTGCTGACCTTGTTGTTATTGATAAGGATATCCTCAGTGTTCCGGAAGATGAAATCAAAAACATCAAAGTTGATATGACGATTATCAATGGCGAAATTGTCTACACGCGATAAACACATTATGCAAGATGATGCATGGTGGTACACAATAAAAAAGGAAAGGAGGGAGATAAAGGAGGTACAGGGATAACGGCAACTTAGCACGTAAAATAAGTAAAGAAAGGGAGGTTTATATGCTTCGGATTATAAAGGCGTGTGTGTTAGGATTATTGATTTTCTCTCTGGGAATGGGTATGGCGTCTGCTTCAAAAAAGATGATGTTTGTGACTGGTCCGTCGACCGGTGGGTGGTATCCAACGGGAGCTGCAATGGGAGAGATTATTATGAATGGTTGCCCTGATCTCAATATAACAGTAACCGAAGGAGGCGGTGTTGGTAATGTCAGGGATGTCAATGCGAACAGGGCTCAGATTGGATACACATTTTCAAATGTTTTTGCAGAAGCTCTGAGCAAGCGAAAACCATTTGACAAAGAAGATATAAACCAAGTGGCTGGATTCTTGACACTCTACACAAGCCATCTGCAGGCAGCAGTACATGCAGATTCTGATATACAATCATACGCAGACCTTAAGGGGAAAAGAATCGCCCCGGGCAGAAAAACTGGTCGGGTGAAATTCTTATGCAGCGTGTTCTTGATGCATACGGTTTATCATATGATGAAGTCAGAAAAGACGGCGGTAAGGTTAGTTTTGTTGGATTTTCTGATATGACAATGCTCATGAGGGATAAGCATATAGACCTCTGTGCAGGAGCTACGGCTGCACCATCGTCATTTCTTATGGATCTTCAAACAACCCATGACATCAGATTTTTGGAGATAGATAGAGAACATGCGGATATGTTGCTGGGGAAATACCCCGGCTATGCCTATGAGGAAATGCCTGCCAATATCTATAAAAACCAGCCTAAACCCATCAAAACGCTGGCAGCCTATACGGTAACAGTTGTACGAAGAGATTTGCCGGAAGATGTGGTTTACGGAATGACAAAGGCGATCATGGAAAACCTTGAAACCCTTTATCAAGCCCATCCGGTTGTACGATTTTTAACAAAAGAGACCGCTCTCGATGGTTTTGGAAGAGAAAATCTCCATCCTGGTGTTATTAAATATTTTAAAGAAATTGAAGTCTTGAAATAATTTAATTTGAAGTTCATTGTTTTTCTCACAACAGGCACGCATATGGATGGGTAGTGATGAGCCGAACATGCTTCTGACAAAGACCATCGTCCGGTTCACACTTACCCAGGAGCTCGGTTTCCTAAAGACAGAAAATTTTCTACTATGTTATTCGAGAAATATGCTGAAACAATAGGAGTATTTTGCCTACCGCCGTAGGGAAGCAGGATGGGAGTTTTCATGCGATAATCATTGGCTAATGTGCTTTGGATAAAACATTAGAGGAAATTTGCGTATGGGACAAACAGAAAACAAACAGATTTCATTGAAGATAAAAACGCCTACATGCATTGATACTGTTTTACATGATAAATCAATAGATTCAAAAAAAACGTTTAAGATTGGCCATAACAGCCGGTCTGGCAATTTTGTGGGCAGCATTTCATATCTATACGTCATATTTTGGCATTTTAGAGGCATGGAGGCACCGGTCAGTGACCCTTACATTCATGTTAGTTCTTGCTTATTTGTATTATCCGTCAAAAGGGCGAAATACTAAGTCGGCACGGGGTATTTTTCTATTCGCATATGACAACATGGGAATTTTACTGTCGCTGATTCTCGGGGCCTATATGTGGTTTGGATATGATGGCATCATTGACCGTGAAGGCATGCCAAATCAAAATGATCTCATTTTTGGAGGAATTGCTATTGGCCTCGTTCTGGAAGTGACTCGCAGAACTATTGGGAACGGAATGATGATTTTGGCGGGATGTTTCCTTCTTTATATGCTGTTTGGCTATCTAATTCCCGGAGATATGGGACTTCCCTATATCGGATATTCCAAAGTTATTGATACCATGTTCAATTCAACATATGGCATATTTGGTTTGATTATGGGAGTAATGTCGACTTTCATAATTGTATTTGTTATTTTTGGCGGTTTCCTTGTGCATTCACAGGCCGGAGATTTTTTTATTAGGTTGTCTTATGCCCTCACAGGCCACAGAATAGGAGGTCCAGCCAAGGTTGCCGTTGTGGGGAGCGGGTTTATGGGCATGGTTTCCGGAGCAGCGGCAGCAAATGTTGCGACAACAGGAGCGTTCACTATCCCTTTGATGAAAAGAGTCGGCTACAAGCCTGAATTTGCCGGAGCTGTTGAAGCTTCGGCATCAATGGGGGGCCAGTTCATGCCTCCAATTATGGGTGCCGCTGCGTTTATTATTGCTGAGCAGTTGCGGATACCTTATGGGAAATTATGCCTGTATGCGCTGGTTCCAGCGCTGCTTCATTTTTTTGCCGTCTTTATGATGGTCCATTTTAGGGCTCAGAAACGAAATCTTCCTTTGCTGTCGAGAGACGAAATGCCTGATCCGTGGGAACTTATGAGATCCCGTGGACAATTGCTGTTGCCGTTAGTTGTTATTATCACTCTCCTTGTTATCGGGTATACACCCCAAGCTTCGGGTTTCTGGGCTATTGTTTCTGTTCTTGTCCTGACGGGAATAAAAAAAGCGACCCGTATGAAATGGGATACGATTTTGTCGGCAATGGAAACAGGCGCAAAAAATTCTATTTCCATTGCAGCAGTTTGTGCTTGTGCCGGGTTAATCGTGGGATCGGTAATCATGACCGGCATGGGCCTTAAGATCACCCGCTTTGTCCTTGAAGCATCTCACGGATATGTCCTTATCGGTTTAATCCTGATCATGTTTGCTTCCATAGTTCTTGGAATGGGAATGACGACAGTTTCCGCCTATGTGATTCTTGCCGTTCTTGCTGTGCCCGCACTGGTGGGATTGGGAGTACCGGAACTTTCGGCTCATATGTTCGTTTTTTACTTTGCTATATTTTCAAATGTAACGCCGCCGGTAGCAATCAGTTCCTATGCCGCAGCAGCCATTGGACAGGGAGATCCTTTTAAGACGTCAATGGAGGCGTTCAGGATTTGCCTGGGGACAATGCTTTTGCCCTATATGTTCACCTTCGGCCCCGGTCTTTTGATGCAGGGATCCATTTTTAATATTGTCTATTCGTCTTTAACGGCATTCATCGGCATACTCAGCCTCACAATATCCTTATCGGGGTGGTTGTTCGTAGAAATGAAAATGGCACTGCGGCTTGTTGCCTGTTTTACGGCACTTTTACTGGTTTCTCCATCATTTCTCTTTGGTTTTGTCGGATTTGCGCTTTTTGCAGTTATAGTTTTTGTCCAGTGGCGAAAGAAAAACAATCAACCTGATGCAGGGGTTGCGGTTGTCAATATGTAACATTTGGAGGATCGTATTAGCTGATGGATTTTAAATATACTGACAAGAGGAAATGGGAAAGCGCTTCTCAGCGATCTGTTTTTATGGGTCAACAGGGCATGGTTGCATCCAGCCAATATCTTGCAACAATGTCTGGATATAAGGCCCTTGCGAGAGGCGGAAATGCGGTCGATGCAGCTGTGGCTATGATCAGTACACAAAGTGTTGTAGAACCGCATTCCGTTGGAATTGGAGGTGATGCTTTTGCATTGATATATTTAGCAAAAGAAAACAAGATTATTGGTCTGAATGCAAGTGGTAGATCCCCTCATGCTGCAAACCTTGATTGGTTTCGTGACAGAGGCATTTCCACGATTCCGGAAAGAGGTATCCTTTCAGTCACAGTTCCGGGTGCCCTTCAGGGATGGGCACAAGCTGTTCAACGATATGGGAAACTGTCTCTGGCAGATGGCTTTGAAGATGCAATCTACTACGCAGAAAGCGGGTTCCCCGTTACGGAGATTATAGCAGGTGAGTGGGCAAATCAGAAAAAGCTGCTGAGCTCACATGAAAGTTCCTATAAAACATATCTCATCGATGGTGAGCCTCCACGGCCAGGCCAGGTTTTTTCTAACAGGGGATTGGCATCTACCTACAAAAAATTGTTGATGAAGGAATCGACGTCTTTTACGAGGGAGAAATTTGTGATGCTATCGTTAATTTTTCACAAAAACATGGCGGATTTCTGTCTAAGAAAGATTTTAGAGATCATACGACAACTTGGACGGATCCTGTATCAATTGATTATCGAGGTTATAGTGTGTATGAATTGCCACCAAACGGACAAGGCATGACAGCCCTTGAGATATTGAATATCTTGGAGGGGTATGATATTGCCGGAATGGGACACAATAGTCCTGAATACATACATTTGCTCGTAGAAGCAAAAAAAATAGCATATAACGACAGAGATTACTTTATAACCGACCCTGCGTTTGAAAATATACCTGTCAGCAAAATATTGTCAAGAGAATACGCAGATTATTGCAGGGGAAAAATAAGCCTTGGTAAGGCCATAGATCCATCTGGCTATGGAGCGTATGATCCAGGATCTGAAACAGTCTATGTCACCGCTGTAGATAGTGAAAGAAACGCTGTCTCTTTTATAAGCAGTATCTACATGCATTTCGGTTCGGGAATGGTCGTGGATGGAACCGGTATCGTTTTGCAGAATCGAGGCAAATCATTCTCGCTGGATGCTCACCATATGAACCGGTTGGAACCTCATAAACGGACCATGCATACAATTATTCCGGCGCTGCTTTTTAAGAATGGTCGATTCGTTTCTTCATTCGGCGTTATGGGAGGAGATATGCAGCCTCAAGGGCATGTTCAGTTTCTTGCAAATATTATAGATTTCAAGATGAATGTTCAAGAGGCTGTTGATGCTCTTCGGGTACGTCATATGAAGGGGAACGAAATATATTTGGAAGAAGGTATCCGTTCTCAAACGGGCTCGGCCCTTCAACAGAAAGGACACGAACTCTGGAATAATACATCGATGATCAATGAAGTTGGCGGAGCTCAGGCAATATACTACGATGATAAAGAAGACGTGTTGATGGGTGCTTCTGACAGACGAAAAGATGGATGTGCTATCGGTTTTTAGTGAAATGAGGAAATTGGCTAATAATCCCGGAAAAAGTGAATTATTGGGATTACCAATGATGTTTATGACCACCGCCGGAAAACATTAGAGAAGGCCAATTTAAAAATTCTTCGTGGTTTCAGGGCAAAATCTAAATGCCACCAGCATTATCAGAGGACGTATGGATTAGAGACCAAAGGAAAAGAAAATGAGTTGATTCAAGTCTAATTTCGTTTAAGCAACCCCCTGCTCTGCCAGGGGACTCACAAGTGTTTGACATTTAGGGCCTAAATGATGAAGGCCTTCATATAAAATATTCGGTGGTCCAACTTTTCGGTTTCATTAAAGGTAAAAACGCGATCCATATCACGAAATTACCTGGGACATCGAAGAAATTTTACTGGTTAGCAGTTTTGGGCCAGTTACTATTGCGTTTTTTTAACTGTTGGTCGAGAAGAGGACACTGTTCGGGAATACATTGGCTCTCAGGAGAAAGGGGATAGGCGCTTGGAGCGGTAGAGCTTGTTTAGATAGGGTGCAGCATCTTTGGTGTGGCACAATAAATAACCGCTTTGAGCGGTTTACTAATTCAAGCATCCGGTTTTGTCTTTGAAACCTGACTTTATGAAAAATTTCCATTTTATAAACTTATTCAGTGTTAATTACGAGATTTTTTTAACAAGAATCGCGGCCTTTTAGGTATGTGGTGAGAAAAAGGATAATGGACAAAATATACGATCAATTCAATTCTGCAAAATACCGATGGGTTTTATTAGGTGCAGTCTTTCTTGTCATGATGATTATAAGTATTTATCAATATTCATGGTTTTTATTTTCCTATGCCCTTCAGGAACAATATGGATGGGATCTTGCTGTTGTTGGTTTAACCTTCACTGTATTTGCATATGCGGCCACGTTTATTCAGCCTTTCTCTGGCTTGGTTGCTGACTCATATGGGCCAAGGAACATGGCTATTCTTGCATCAATATTTGTCGGAACCGGGTTAATTCTATGCTCCTTTGCATCCACGCCAGGGAGTTTGTATCTTTTCTATGGCTTGGGAGGTATAGGGGTTGGCATTCTTTATGGAATGTCTACATCGTGTGCAATAAAATGGTTTCCGGATAAACGAGGGCTTGCTGCAGGGTTGGTTGTGTTTGGTTTTGGTGCCGGCACTGCAATATTTAATTTCTTTATCCAAGGGTTGATCGATACAGTTGGAATCAGTGCAACATTTAAGTACCTCGGTGTCATATCACTGCTTGTCCTAATTCCTCTTTCCTTGTTTTACAAATATCCTGAGGACAATGTTCATCATGATATAAAAGAAAAGCGGATTGAATCGTCAGATTTTAGCCCCACGGAAATGGTGAAAACTCCTCAATGGTTTTTGATTTATTTTTCTTTCATGTTTACCGTTGCCATTGTTTTGATGTTTGGCGCTCAAATGAAAACTCTTGCAAAAGAGTTTAACATCCCGGCAGAATATTTTAGTGTCATACTAGTCATCTTTCCTTTAGCCAATGGATTAAGTAGGGTCGTTGCGGGCTTTGTTTCCGACAAGATCGGAAGAGAAAAAACAATGGTAATTTTTATACGTTACTCGGTATATCTATTTTTTGCTTCATCCTCTTTGCCGGGAATAGCCCGTTATTATTTACGATCATAGTCTTTCTGGCAGCTTTGCTTGGTGGTTCGCCCTTTGCTCTTTATCCTGCTACAATTGGTGATTACTACGGCACTCGTTTTTCCACAACGAATTATGGCATTACTTACACTGCAAAGGCATGGGCTGGTTTATTGTCCGGGTGGGCCAGCGGTTATCTGGTTATGCGGTTTGGATCGTATGAAATTCCTTTGATAGCATTGGGCGTGTGTAGTTTTTCGCTGCAATCGTTTCGAGTCCGTTATTAATGAAGGCCTGTGAAGAATAGATGAGGCTCATTGATGACCAATACTTGAAAAGGCCGAATTATGGGAGTCGACCATGAGAAGTTTTCTTCTAAGGTCGGTCTGTCAACGGTCATCAAAAAGTCAGCCATTTTCGGTCATTAAAATTGAGCTGCACCCAGTCATTTTATAAATTTTACCTCCCTTTGTGATCCATTTTTCCCTTCAACTGATAGCTGTTTCCTTTGATGTTTTATAACCGCACTGTGATGTGATAACCGATCCTCCTGTATCAGGGTAAGACGTCGCCTTAATTGAAAATTGAAAGTGGGGGTGTTGAGATAACTGGCATGGGATATTCTATCCAAACCAAGGAGACTGTTTTACAAAAGGCTCTATCAGGCAGAAGAAAGTATGAGGCATTTTGCATTTCCCTGATGTCGGCTGCTGACAGGACAGTTGCCACAAATGGGTTGTGATTTATGAGTCCAAGCACCGGAAAACAACGTCAAGGAGACGAAAAAACACCACAATTTGCAATTTCATAAAACCGGAGGGAGAGATTTTCACTTTTGACAACTGTTGCCAGGTGGAAATTTTAGCTAAAAATATTTTGCTACCCTAAAGTATGATTTTTTTACAACACGCTTGTTTTGGGATTGATGTCAGGTTTGCATAAATATTCAGGTTTGCATTTTATGGGGATATTTTTTATTAATTAGTTGTTATTTCAAATAAAATTTACGTTTTATTTGAAATGCGTTCGGTTACAATATGCCAAATTGCATTTTTAAGGGTGCAGGAAATGTTCTATACGGGGCTTTACGAAAGAAGATCGAGTGTGGCTGAGGAATGGCACATTAATTGCTCAACATTGCTTTCAAAAGTGGTTTTCATATTAACATAAAGAGAGACTTTTGCAAGATGAGCATATTTTCCAGGATAGTAACATCAGGAATTGTCTCATTGGCATAAAATTATATGGAATTGCGCTGAATTCACTTGGAGAGAATACAAGTAGCTCAGAGCAACTGCTTTGAAGTTGTACCCGCAAGGACGTGGGTATTATTTAGATAAAATGTTAGTATATTAAAATGGAGGGAATTATGAAGAGCAAAGTTGTACCCGCACTGTTGACAATGATTCTGATTTTTGGCTTCACGTTCATTGCTCAGGCCGAAGACATTGACTGGCCGAAAGAAAACATTACATTGACTATTTGCTATGGCGCTGGTGGAACTACCGACATCAGTAGCAGGTACGTTGCCAATTTCATGGAAAAAGAATGGGGCGTTAAGGTTGTTTGTGAAAATAAGCCTGGAGGTGGCGGTATCACCACGGCGTCCCTTAATTCCCAAAAAAAACCAGACGGATACAGTCTCTGTAGTATCCCAGCTTCTCCTTTAACCATTGCCCCTCATCGTCAAAAACTCCCCTATGATCCAATGAAAGACATTACTTTGATTGCACAGTACGCATATTGGAATTTTGCCGTGGCGGTGAAGACAAATTCTCCCTTTGAATCTTTTAGTGACATTATTGAATATGCCCGCAAAAACCCGGGAAAACTGTCTTATGGTGTGTCTGGAGCAGGAAATACCCAGCATCTTCTGATGGAAATGCTTTTTGATCAAGAGGGGGTTGATGTGGTTGGCGTTCCATTTAAATCGGGGGCAGAGGCTGTTGCTGCAACCTTGGGGGGACACATTGATTTTATGGCAGGGGTTAGCGAATGGCTCCCTTCTGTTAGATCTGGGGACATGAAGCTTATAGTTTGTTTGGATGCTCAGAGAATGGAAGAGTTTCCCGAAATTCCTTCAATCTTGGAGCTGGGGTATAAATCTTATGCAGCCGCAAACTTTTTAGGTATAGCAGCACCCCCGGGGTCGATCCCAGAATTGTAAAAAGATACAAGACACTGTAGAAAAAGTATGTAAAGACCCTGGGTTTATTGCACTGATGAATAAAATCCAGTTTCCCATTAAATTTAGGGGGCACGAAGAGTGGACTGAATTCACTAAGAAGACCTACGAAGAAATGAAATCGGCTATTGATAAAGCCGGATTGGGAATTCAAAAATAAGTTTTTCCGCAAATTTTTTTTGCTGGAGTTCTCTACCTCCAGCAAAAAATAGTGCTTTATTCCTTAGTTCCTGTCAGAAAAGTAAGAAAATGAGAGAAGGCTCTTGGGTTGAGTGTTTACCGCGTTAGCTTGAACTGTAATGAATCGATAAAAACCTATGCAGACAATTAAAGTAGTTATTGGCTTCCGTAATAATCAACAACAACATGTTTTTGCAATACAGCGCAAAAAATGTCTTTTCTCTTTGAAAAATGTGTCTTTTAGGGGTGGATATCGTTTAACCCAATAGTCTGCTTCAAAGTAGAGATGCTCGGTAAGAAAGAAATTTTTGCCGGGTGCATAGAAACCGACTGTCGACATTTCACCCAGCAGAGGTCTACTGCGAAACCAGCCAGTTGTTAGCGAACATGCACTTGAATTTGGAGCTGAAAATTTTAATGGATCAAACATTTGAGCTGTTTATAGTATTGATTAGGAGTGTGCAATAAATGAGTCACAAAAAAGATCTGTGGTCAAGTCTGTTTTTTTTAATTTCTTTCCCTTTTGTTGTTTTTTTTGGGTTACCCCGAATTATGTTGACTCACCTAAGTTTGGCATAATGTCTGCCAGATACTTTCCAAATTTGGGCACGATTCTCCTCTTTTTTTCTAGCCTATCTTTGTTCATTTCGGCCCTTCTCAAGATAAAAAAAGATAAGACGTCTTCAGATGACTTTCCAAAAAAGAAGCGTCCAAGCGTAAAACGTTCGACCTTAAGACCTTAAGGCCTTTTCGCCGTAATATTGATAATTCTCGCGCAAACTTATTGCTTTGAATTTTTTGGCTACTTGATGAGCATACCCTTGGCCATTATAGCCCTAATGCTTGCCATGGGCCAATATAATTACAAAATCATTGTCCTGAACGCTATCGGAGTGACAGGCGTTTTATTCGTTTTATTCGACCAGATTTTGGGGCTGTCCTTAATATAGGAGATTTAATCTTGTTTTTTGATGTTTTAAATGGCTTTAATACAATTTTAACGTTTTCAAACATAGCTGCGATTTTTTTGGGACTTGGTTTTGGTATAATTTTTGGAGCCATCCCGGGATTGACGGCTACCATGGGCATGGCCCTTATTATCCCCTTTACCTTTGAAATGGATCCAATTACTGCTTTTGCAGCCTTGCTAGGTGCCTACAAGGGGGGGTTTATGGCGGATCAATTCCTGCCATTTTAATTAATACTCCAGGCACCCCTGTTGCTGCAGTCACCACTTTTGATGGTTATCCCTTAGCCTTACAAGGTAAAGCGGGTAAAGCGATGGACATTGCTCTTTGGTCTTCTGTTATTGCAGACTTAATTGCTACTTTGTTTCTGGTTTTCTTTGCCGTTGTTTTGGCTAAAATATCTCTACAGTTTGGTCCCCCTGAGTACGCTTGTATCATGGTGTTTGCCCTGACATTGGTAGCTGGTATTTCCGGAGAATCCATTGTAAAAGGGGTAATAGCCACTTGTCTAGGCTTTCTGTTTGCCACAGTAGGCCTTGATCCCATGTACGGAAGTTTACGGTATACTTTCGATTTGGTAACTCTTTTAAATGGAGTGAACATCATGGTCTTGCTAATAGGGCTCTTTGCCATTTCCGAAGTTCTAATGCAATCTGTGATTAAAGAAAATAATGTGAAAAAAAAAGTATCTCAAGTTAATAAAAAAATGGACCGAGCTAGTTTTAAAGAAATAAAAAGCTGCTTGAGAATAATTATCAAGGGTTCTTTTTTTGGGATTTTAATTGGGGCCATTCCAGGCGTTGGGCCGACTACCACCTCTTTTTTGAACTATACAGAGGCAAAAAGAACATCTAAAAATCCAGAGCTTTTTGGGAAAGGCTCCATCGAAGGAGTGGCTGCGGCGGAATCGGGTAACAATGCAACCGTGGGTGGCACCTTGATTCCCATGCTGGCTTTAGGGATTCCAGGAGACGTTACCACTGCAGTCCTTTTAGGGGCAATGATGATTCACGGCTTAACTCCGGGAGCAACCCTTTTTGTGGAACATACTGATTTTGTTTATGCTATTTTTGCGGCCTTACTCACAGCCACCTTCTTTTTGCCTTTTTTGGGTAAGGGCGCTATACGAATTTTCGGCCTAATCACCAAAATTCCAAGCAACATTCTTTTTCCTATTGTAGCCATTACCTGCATCATGGGGGTTTACGGAATTAACAGCTCATATTTAGATCTAAGGCTAGTGCTTTTGTTTGGTGTGGTAGGATATATCTTGCGAAAGCTGAACTATCCATTGGCTCCGCTATTGATTGGATTTATCTTGGAACCATTGGGAGAAATGGCTATTCGCCAGTCCTTGACAATCTCAAACGGTTCTTGGGAAATTTTTTGTTACCAGACCTATTAGTATTCTGTTTTTAATACTAACTGTTATATCGGGATTTTTGCTTTCCTATGTCAGAAAGAAAACCAAAATTGCTTAAAAGCGTGAGGAAATTGTGGATTCTACAATAGTTAATAAAGTTTTTTTAGCAGTTGATGCTTTAGAAAACGAGATGCTTGACAATATCATGAGTCTGGTAAACATCCCAAGCATTACCGGGGATGAAGCCAGGGCCCAGGAATTCATGGCCGGTCTTTATGAAGACTTGGGATTAAAAACAGAAAAGGTTCACCCTGATATAGAAGAGGTAAAAGACCATCCTGCCTTTATTGCAACAGGGGAATCTTACGAAAACCGATTTAATGTGGTGGGAACCTTACCAGGCGATGATAATAAAAAGTCCTTAATAATTAATGGGCATATTGACGTAGTGGCACCTGATCCTATCGAGTCATGGAAAACAGATCCCTTCAAGGCTGTTATTAAGGACCACAAGATTTACGGGCGAGGGGCAGGGGATATGAAATCGGGCCTTTTGGCCAACTATTATGCCTTAAAAGCACTCATCCTTGCAAATTTAAAGCCAGAAGGTACGGTTATATTACAGAGCGTTATCGACGAAGAACCGGGAGGGGCTGGCGGCACCCTTTATCTTCTTAAAAAAGGATATACCGGTGATGGCCTTTTGATCTCAGAGCCCCACAACCTGAGGCTTTCCCATTCCCATGCTGGCATATTATATTTTAGAATCAAGGTGATAGGAAAATCTGCGCATGGTGGTTTAGCCCATCAAGGAGTCAATGCCATCGGTAAAATAATCCCTTTTTACAATGCGTTGGTGGAGCTGCAAGAACAAAGAGACAAAGAGGTTTACTTTGAGTTATATCAAAGAGGCTGTGGGGCTTCCTGTCATTTATCCGTTTCCAAACTGCAAGCCGGAGATTGGGAGGGAAAGGTCGCTGGCCATGCCAGCATGAGTTGCCGTATAAGCTTCGTTCCCGGGGAAAAAAAGAAAGACATTAAAAAAACTATCGCGAAAATGGTGGAAGAGGTAGCCGCGCAAGACGACTGGTTCAAAGATTTTCCTCCGGAGGTTGAGTGGTTTAGCTGGCAATGTGATCCATATTATCAGGAAACAAATCATCCCTTTGTAAAGCTGCTGGACAAGACATCTTCAACCGTTCTTGGCAAACAGGTAGAATATTGCGGAAGATCATCGGGCAATGACGGCAGATTTGGCCCGGACTTCGGCATACCTTCGGCCGTTTTTGGCCCTATTGCCATCAATATCCATGGGCCAAATGAATACGTAGAGGTGCCATCTATTGCTAAAGTCGCCAAGAATCAGGCTTTATTTATGTTAAATTGGTGTAAGTAGTGTCCGCTTGATGACGGTCATGTCTTCCCGAGCACAACAGAGATGGGAGTCGATCCATGAGAAGTTTTTTTCTAAGGTCGGGCTATAATCAGCCGCAAACTCGTTCAAAGATTGATGAGATAGATGGATTTGCAGGCCATATATCCGAGACCTCAACATAAACCGTAGTGCGCAATTAACAACGTCAGCGTTGGCAGAGAAAATTAACCCATGGAAGGGGGGGGATTGAGTATTATGGGACATTCTTTCCAGAACCATTGAAACGGTTTCTGATAAGAATTGACTTGAGGCTTGGAGATTGGGCAAGAAACAAATATAAATAACTGCGTGGACATAAACGTCGGTCTTGGGACTGGCTTAAAAGGAGCTGTGCCACATTTCCAAACATGTTTGTACATTGGGTTTATCTGTTCTTGAAAGGCCAAGAATAAGAGGAGCCGTATGAAGCGAGAGCTCTATGTACGGTTCTGTGAGAGCCTGAGTGTGGGCCACTCGACCCTTAATTGAAAATGGGGGCGTTGGGGTAACTGACATGGGATATTCTACCCAAATCAAGGAAACTGTGTTACATAAGGCTTCATCAGGCAGAAAAATTCAGTATGAGATAGCAAAAGAATTCGGAGTGGGCAAATCCATAATCCGGAATTGGTTGAAACACTATTGAAACAGCGGAAATATCAACGTGAAATTAAGAGAGACGCGCCCCAAAGACTGGACCCCTGAATAACGGATATCCGCTGCCAGGTAGTAGGCACGGATGTAATTGGATAGAAATGACGTAATTGTACAGAATTAGGATCAGGTTTATGAAAACAGATGAAAACAAGGTGATGCGGCTCAAGGAAGCCGTGGAAAAATATGTCACTAACGGATGCCACCTGTCCATCGGCGGGTTCACCTTGAACCGGAACCCCATGGCTGCTGTGCATGAAATTATTCGCCAGCGGAAAAGGACCTACATGTGTATGCCCATTCCAA
>LQAH01000108.1_pt1 | contig 26218 bp, 30 predicted proteins | sample 1535791 | NCBI WGS metagenome assembly LQAH01 (sample SAMN04331585, study PRJNA305678) | bioreactor metagenome | isolation source: bioreactor_4 inoculated with Wadden Sea sediment 2nd replicate of a... | place: Germany:Bremen
TTGAACATATCATCCATGACATATCTCTCTTAATTTGAAACCGAGTCCCGATTCAGGCGTATGGTTACGATCCGGTACCCGGTATGGCCCGAAGAGCAGTTTGCTCAATCCGGCAGTCCGGACAAACGAGGTGGAGGCACTGAAACTTACTTTCCGGCAGCCACCACGGATAAAGTTTCTGCCTTACCGGAAAGTGCTCCGGCCAGGCAGGGTCTCCAGCCGCCATTATCGGATTGTTTCATTTCCTTTCTCCGTTAAGTCAGCAGTTGGATTGTCTGAATGTTACGCCAGAAAGAGCGGCATTGCAAAGGGAAAATATCGATCACATCAGGGCCGGGGCCACCACACTGCCCGGGATCATGGCCGCGAGCATCAGCAGCGGAAGACTGAATTGAATTCGAACCCGGCAATAAAGGCAAATATCCCGCTCTTTACCAGGGTGGTGGCGCCGTTGTAGAACGTATTCGTTTGAAGGTTTAAATGTTAAATTGTAAGGGTTGCGTGGATTCCTGGGGGTGTGGATTTCGGCCATTTGCCGGGTGTTCCGGCCGCTGCAAAGACGGGGATCTCACGTCAAATGGGGCTTCTACCCCCATGACATGCAGTCTTCCCGAGGTGTCCGGAACAAAGGCAAAATCGATATTCTGTCCGTTGAACCGAATCCTGCCCACCTCGGTATGGGGGCCCCCTAAAGACTCGATGATATTCTTGACCGAAGCGATGCGGGTCAATGGATAATCCAGGTCTTCTTCCTGACGGCGGTCCGGCAGAAAAAAAACAAATACTGGATCGAATGCCACCGAAATAATCACACCGTATTTGTACTATGCCGGCACAAAAGTTTAAATGATCTTTTACCCTGCCGATCAAAGCGGAAACAGAAATGATCCGGCAGTTTAATGATTGAACCCGCCGGAGTTGGAAAAGCAGTTTCCGGGCAGGATCCGTTTCCAGCAGATCACCAAGCATCACTGAACTATGAACCCATGAAGGATCTGATGGTGTTCTGGGAAAATCAATGTCATCAGGATTGTGGTTGAGGCCCCAGGAAATCAAGTATTGTTGCACTGTAGAATTTTTATAGTCTGGATTTCCATGTCATTGATATAATACATCAATGGCATGGCATTGGTCACATCCGGCGCCCGGCCTGTTGTGACCGATGCCGCCAGTTCCCTTGTTGCCATCCATTGCGGGGACGCAGCATCAGTAAAAATGGAGGTGAAACCGAAGGTAGAAATTCAAGAACACATGATACGTCTTAACAGCCAATACCCTGATCGGGTATGAAAAACACTCGGTTTTCAATTGTTTTGCTATTCTTCATAAATATCCATTTGAGGGTAATACTTTTCCGCGCACTCGCGGCAGATGCTGTGACTGAACTGTGCCTCTGAATGCTTTGCCAGATATTCCTCCATCTGCTTCCAGTATCCTTTGTCATCTCTGATTTTTTTACAATGCATACAAAGCGGCAGAAGGCCACTTAATTTTTTCACTTCCGCCAGTGCCTTTTGAAGATCTGCAATCAACCGTTCTTTTTCCAGCTCTTTTTGTTTCATCTCAGTGGTGTCACGAATGATCCCCTGGTATCCGTTTATGGAACCATCCAAAGAACGGCGAACAGTTGCCGAAATCTGGCAGTCCATCACATTGCCGTACCTGTCCGTGAGCTTGACTTCATAGTCTTTAACAAAGCCGTTTTTTTCGATGTCTTTTGTGAATTTGAGCCTGTCGTCAGGATTTGCATATAAATCTTTGGTTCTCAGTGTATTCAGGTCTTCTTTTTTAACACCAAACAGGGAAATAAACGATTGGTTCGCCTCAATGATATTTCCCTGCATAGAGCTGAAATATAAGGCCTCTCTGGCACTTTCAAATAATATTCGAAATTTCTCCTGGCTGCTTCGGAGTTTCTGATCGGCCAGTTTACTCTGGGTGATGTCCTGGACCACGCCAGCCACTTTTATAGGCATACCGGTATCATCTCTGATCACTTCAGCAATGGATCTGATAATCCTTTTTTCCGGCCCTGAAACAGGCCGAATCTCAAACTCTAAATCATAGGTTTCCTCGTTCTATCAGATCCCAAAGAGCCTGATGAACCCTTTCTCGATCCGGAATACAGTTTTCAATTTCATCGAAAGTGGAATGGTTCACACCGGGATCAAATCCATATATTCGTTTGGCCTCTGTGGAGCCCCAGAAACGGCCCGTATTCAGATCGAATTCCCAGTTCCCCACCCGCCCCATTCGCTGGGTAGTTTTATAACGACGTTCATTTTCTAGAAGCGCTTCTTCCGCTTTTCTGCGCATGGTGATGTCTCTGGCGATGCCGAGCACGCCGACAAGACTGCCTTCAGGGGTTTTCATCGGAGTCTTGATCGTTTCAAACAGCCCCCGGTAACCATCGTCTGCAAATGTCAGCCATTCTTCATTGATGGCTGGCCGGTTCATTCCCATTGCTTTGCGGTCATGCGCGCGAAAAGAATCAGCAAGGTCCTTGTCTACGAAATCATAATCTGTGTTGCCGACAATCGCCGTCTCTTTTGCGCCAAAAATCGCTCAAATGTGGGATTGCAGCTGAAATAAACCCCATCAGGGTTCTTTAACCAGATTAAATCGGGAATCGTATCGACCAATGCCTTGAGTTGGGATCTGGACTCAACCAGGCGCTGCTCCGTATTTTTCTGCTTCGTCACGTCGTTATAAATGGTGACTACTTCGCCTGTCGGGATCCTGAATATATAAGTTTCATAGTAACCTGAAAATTGATCATCCTGATACATTTTTACTGGAAAATAGGCAGGCTCCCTGTTTTCCACACTTTTCTCATAACAGGGATCAACCCGTAATCATCAATGTTCGGTCTCAGATCTGAAAGGCTCTTTCCGAGAACTTCTTCCAGGGTTTTACCCTCAATCTCCAGACTTTTTCTGTTGAAATTTTTAACAATGTAATCAGATCCTTTTGATCCGTTATTCATCACTTCATAGATGGCAGAACCACTGGTCATGTAATTGTATAACCCTCTATAAAGTGATTCACTCTTTATCAGGGATTTTTGGTCATTCCGAGGCCTGTATCTAAATATGGAAACCTTGGCATCGTGCCCCGGCGTTACCGGACAGCACGAACTGATTTCCAGATCAATGTCTATGGGGTGAGTATTACTTCAAAGCTTATCACCACCTGGCATGGTATGCAACCTAAATTCCCTTGCAGGTGTGACGGGTTCGAAGAGATGATCCCGAACTTCCATGGCAGGATGTTTCTTCACCAGAATCAATGACAGTTTCTTGCCTGTCAGCGATTTCATATGATGGTGGTGAACTTCGCCTGGAAAGCAAGCAAGCGGTTGGCTGTGCCATCAAGGTCAGAGAACCAAGCCGTTCCCGCATTGATGAAAAACACCGCCATACAGGCTATGGCCGGGAACAGGTAGTTGGCCGGCCTGAGCATTTTTTTCCAGAAAACCAGGCTGATCAGAGCGGTGACCGCGATCACGCCCAGTCCCAGGGTCGGAATGGCGGCGGACAGGCGCATCAGGCTGGTGGACAAGACCAGGCCCCCCAGGCGATCAGTCCGGCGGTGCAGACCACAGAGTTGACCGCCAGGAACTGCCATAGATTGACGGCCGGCCGGTTGCCGCGCTTCATGCTTAGGGCACCCCGGTGGAGAACAGAATGGCCAGGGCCAGATAGATCATTCCCTGTCTCTGTTACTAAAAATAATTTCTCAGTTTCAGTTCAAACGGATGGGGGTTCAGATAGGTCTGGGTCTTGAGCCAGGGCTGATCATATTTGAGCACATAATGCTTGATCAGGGTCAATGGCACGATCAATGGCACGTACCCGTCCCGGTACTGATCAAAACTGGTAAGAAGCTCCTGTTTTTCGGTGTGGGTGAGATCCTTTTTAAAATACCCCATGGCATGCTGGAGTATATTGATGTTTTCCTGATGGTGGTTTTCAGGTCCAGGGCTTTGAGCATCTGCCCCTCATAGGTATCCAACAGAGCATCGAAATCCATCTGTTTGCCGCCGGCCACCAGTTTACCCATCTGTCGGTAGATCTCCTGGCTGTGGGACAGGATCAGCAGCTTGTTTTCCGTGTGAAAGGCCACCAGTTTTCCCAGGGTGGGCTGGTTTTCCAGAAATTGTCGCCACCTCTGGAGGGTGAAGATGTTTTCAATGAAATTTTCCCGCAGTTTGGGATCATTGAGCCGGCCGGCCTCTTCCACGGGGATACGGGGAAACCGCTTTGTGAAGGCCCTTGCAAACAGCCCCACCCCGTTGTTTCTCATCTTGCCGTCATCGCCGTATACCTTGATCCGGTAAAGCCCGCTGCTGGGGGATTTGCTCTTGAATATGAATCCGCACAGGTCTTCTTTTTCCAGATTTGGCAGTTTTTGATCGATCCAGGTCTGCATCTGCTGCGTGTGATCCTCACGGGTTTTCCGGGTGATCAACCGGGGATTTTCCGGATCGCCCTCCAGGCGCAGGGAATTTCTGGGGATGGGCATGCCGCATTCCACTTCCGGGCACACGGGCACATATTCGCAGAACATGCCTAACGTCTGGGTGAGAAACCGGTCATGGCTGTGACCGCCGTCATACCGGACAAGATTGCCCAGCAGGCAGGAACTGATACCGATCTTTATGGGTGACAACATGAAAAGATCCTCCAGGTTTATGGTGAAGCAAATGGCACCGTGCCGTTTTCAAAGCAAATCTCTGTTGACTTTGCCGATTTCATTTTTACTATATATTTTCTACGGAAGATTGAAACCTCATTTTTAACAGGAGCAGAGATTTTCATTAATTCCAGGAAAGGAAACGGCGGGTTTCAGGGCCGGGGGGTGGTGATGGCCGGGCTGATTTTGGCTGCGGGGCTTTTTGCCTGCACACCCACAGAAAAACAGACCTATTCAGAAGCCTCGTGGAAAGATCAGGTGGCCCAAACCCGGGTGGCGGATCTGTATGCCTCCCATGTGGCAGAAAATGGCCGGTTTTTCGCTCCGTGGCTCCTCATGCCGGACAAGAGTTTTCTGGATGTGATGTGGTGGAAATTGTCTTCAAAAACCACTTACACAGAGGAAGAACAGGCCTTTCTGCCGGCGGTCGTACCGGATGCGGTGCAGCGCCTGGCACAGACCCAGGGCGATCTTATCCTGTGGATCGGTCACAATACCTTTCTGGTCCGTTTGAACGGTACATGCTGGCTGACCGATCCGATCTTCTCAAAAAGGGCTCTGGTGCCGGCCCGGGTCACCCCGCCGGCCCTGGCCATTGAAGCGTTTAGCCGCCTGGTGCCGGAAGTAAATATTCTGATCTCCCACAACCACTACGATCATCTGGACCGGGCCACCATGAAGCAACTGCCGGCGGATTCCCCGGTTTTTGTGCCCTTAGGGTTGAAACGTCCGGTTGAAAGGATGAACAAGACCGATGTCCGGGAAATGGACTGGTGGGAGGAACAGGACCTGGGCGCCGGGGTCCGCCTTGTCTGTCTGCCGGTCCAGCACTGGTCCCAGCGTATCGCCCAGGGCAGAAATAAAACCCTGTGGGCCTCCTGGCTGTTGATCACGCCGGATGTCACCCTGTATTTTGGGGAGACACCGGGTATTTCAAGGGGTTTGAGGAGTTCGGCCGTCGGTTTCCCGGGATCGACTATGCGTTTATGGCCACCACGGCCTACCATCCCCGGTGGTTCATGGCTTACAACCACATGAACATTCCCGAGGCAGTCCAGGGGTTTGAAGCGCTGGGCGCCCGGTATTTCATTCCCACCCAGTGGGGCACGTTTCATCTGGGAGATGAGCCAGCCGGATATCCTGGTCTGGACCTGGCCCGGTATATTGCGGACAACCAGCTGGATTCAGAGCGGTTCAAGATCATGGATATCGGCGAGATTCTTGTTATAGAGTCAGAAGTGACACGAAAAAAGAACGTGGATTGACAGGATGCACCGGCGCTGGATATGCTGAATTATTTTTTGTTCTCTTCAAACATTTTTCGAAAGGTTCCGGTTGAGTCGGATTTTGTCAAAGGTTTTATGGCAAAACCTAGACCCCCCCAGTTCCATGGCTTTTTTTCGTCCATATGGTCGCTGTGGCCTGTGCAGAGAATGATCGGAACATCCGGATGAATCTTTATGATTTATCGGGCCAGGCGATCCCCCGCTATATCCGGCATGGCCATGTCGGTGATTATGAGATCAAACTGTTCAGGGGCCTGTTTAAATGTCTGTAGCGCGTCCGGGCCACTGCCTGATGGAAGATGGTCCTGCGGATTCCGCTGTCATCAAAGGATTTGTCGATTTCAAGCATCTGAACGTTCAAAAAAACCTCCGGAATAAATTGTAAGATAGGTCAGCGGGGGTGTTGACCGGCACGGATTCGTATGATTTCAGCCATGATGCTGATGCTGATTTCAGCCGGTGTCTGGGCCCAGATGGACAGCCCCACTGGTGAATATACGCGGGTGAGTTTCTCTTCGGAGATTCCTTTTTTCATGAGATTGTGATAGATTTTGTCCCGTTTGGTCCGGGAGCCGATCATGCCGATATATGCGGGACGGGTCTTTAAAGTCTGTTCCAGCACGCTCTGATCATGGAGGTGACCCCGGGTGAGAATGACGATATAGGAATGGCTGTCAATTTCCAGTTTTTCAAACACCTTGACAAAATCCGGTATCACCCGGACCTGCCGGGCAAAAGGAAACCGGTTTTATTGGCAAATTCTTCCCGGTCATCAATCACCACAGTGGAAAAACCGGTGAAATTGGCCAGCTGAGCCAGCTGGTACCCCACATGGCCTGCACCGAAAATGAACAACGTGTCCGCGGGCGGCATGGGCTGGATGATGAACTGTTCCAGGCCCATGGAATGGACAGTTGGAAATGTGCCGGAAAACCGGTTGTCGCGGATGTCGTCCACTATAGGCCCGGGAATGGGGCTGGGGCCGGTGACTGTGCCGTCCGGCAGCACCAGGTTTTTTCCAGGGTGAATTCTCCTTCAGGGGAGCCGCACAGCCGGGAAACCATGACTCCTTTTTTGCCGGCCTGTTCCCGGTCCACCAGGGCCTGAAACACGGACGTCAGTTCCGGCCCGGGGACCAGGGTTTCCATGAGCACGGTGAGACTGCCCCCGCAGACCATGTCCAGTCCGGCTTTTAACTCCTGGTTCAAGGCAAAGGATTGAATCCGGCAGTTTTTTTTCGGGATCATTGTCAGGCAGGTGTCTCTGACCGTTGCCTCCACCAGCCCGCCGCCGATGGTGCCCAGGATGGTACCGTCCGGCAGAACGATCATCCGGGAGCCCGAGGTTCGGGGGGTGGAACCTTGATGGCTGAGGATGGCGGCCAGGGCAAACGGGGACCCTTTCTCAAGACACTCCAGTATCTGCTGGTTTGTCAGTTCCATGATCAGTTCTTCCCGAAACTGCAAAGAGGGTATCGGCAGGTCTTGCAGGAGGCGCAGAATCCGCCGTGCCCCATGCGGATGATGTCGGCAGGGATGACAGTTTCTCCGGCCAGAAGCCGGGGACCACCAAATCGAAATCGAGGCCCGATAATACATGACGCAGCCGGGCAGTCCCACCACGGGGACATCCTTGATATAGGCCAGCAGAAACATGGCCCCGGGCAGCACCGGTGCACCGTAAAATACTACTTCTCCGCCGGCTTTCCGGATGGCCGCTGGGGTCAGGTCGTCCGGGTCTACGGACATGCCGCCGGTCACCGCGATGAATTGAGCCCCGTCATTGATGAACTGATGGATGGCGGCCACTGTCATGTCTATGTCATCAGAAACTGTTTTCTTGCCCATGATTCGGGATCCCAGGTCCTCAAATTTTTTCCGGACCACCGGTCCGAATCCGTCTTTGATCCGGCCGGAAACACTTCTGAACCAGTGACCACCAGTCCCACATCCAGCCGGGAAAACGGTTTGATATCGATGATGGGAAAAAATTCCTGGCACACTTTTTCCGCGGCGATCACATGATTCTCATCAATGGACAGCGGAATCACCCGGGTACCGGCCAGATCCTGACCCGGTGTTACCACCTGGTTCGTGTGCAGGGTGGCACAGATCACTTCCGGAACGCTGTTGAGCTGCGTCAGGCCATCCACGTCGATTTTCAGGAGGCCGGAAGTGCCAGCGCTGAATCCCACCTTGCCCTCTTTTGGATCGGAAAGCCGGATGTTTTTTCCGGCAGCGGCCCGGGCAATTCGCTCAGCAGCGTCGTTTTCATGCACTTCGCCGTTGAGACAGGCCACGTACACATGCTGTTTGCCCAGGTCCAGCAGCTTCTCTACATCCGCTTCAGTAATGATATGGCCTTTTTTGAATGCCGGACCTTTGAACAGGTCCGGAACGATGCGGGTGATATCGTGAAGCAGCATCCGCCCCACGGCTTTTTTGACAGGCAAAGACTGAATCCGGTCTTTTTCGTAATATTTCAATGACGGTCCTCCTTGCACATACTGGCCTGCCGTTCAACACCGAGGGGAATGCCTGAAAATCCCGGTAGATAAGGCGGCCCATGGGGTGACAGTTTTCAACGCCCCATTTTCACAGGCATTCGTCCCGATGTCAATCTCTTTTCGACAGAAGACCGCACCGGGGAGTGTCTGACTGCCGGGCTGGAATCTGCGCGTGTCTCCCACAGCCCGGAATAAGTCATTCCGCCCAGGGGCTTCTGATGAACCAAAGATGACACAATGACATGCTGGCTCATTGACATGGCACGGAATCAGGCTTAACTTAATTGTCAATTATATATTTAACCTTAATCCGGGAGATTGAGATGTCATCACTTTTTCTCCGTTCACCATCAGACATAAAACCGCTAAAAACCGCATCGGCGTTGCCCCTATGACCCGGATGTCTGCAGCCGGGGACAGTATCCCCAGAGAAGATGTGCTGACGTTTCTGAAAACCCGGGCAAAAAACGGGGCCGGTCTGGTGTATACCGAGGCCATTGTCACGGATTATGAAAGTGCCCAGGGCTATCCCGGCCAGGCCCGGATCCTGAACCAGAACCAGGTGGATGCCTGGAAGAAGGTGAGTGATGAGATCCGTTCCCATGGTGCGGTTTCCATCTGTCAGATGTTTCACTGCGGGCGGATGGCCTATGAGGGGATCAATCCAGCCAACCGGGTGATCGCTCCCAGTCCGGTGGCACCTATGCAGGAAAATCCCATGACCGGCATGCCCTATCCGGTACCCGAGCCCATGTCCCGGTTTGACATGGACCATGTGATCACCGGGTTTGTGGAAACCGCCAAAGGAATTGTTGCTGCGGGGTTTGATGGCCTGGAGCTGCACTGTGCACACGGATACCTGCTCAGTCAGTTTCTGTCCGCCTATTCCAACCGGAGAACGGATGCATACGGCGGGTCCATGGAAAACCGTTACCGGTTCATCCGGGAGGTGATTCATGCGGTTAAAGCCGTTTTGCCGGATGATCGGCTGTTGTTGGTACGGATATCCAACTGGGGGATTGCCGATATGGAGGTCTCCCTGTTTTCCGATGCCACAGAGTGGCAACAGATGGTGAGACTGTTTTCAGAAGACCCATTGGATGCCGTCTCGGTTTCGACGTATGATTTTTCGCAAAACGCCTTTAACACCGGAAACACAATGGCCCGGATCACCCGGGATGTCACAGACCTGCCACTGCTGATCTGCGGAAAGATTCATGATCGGCAGAGTGCGGAACATGCCCTGGCAGATGCGGATATAGTTTTATCCGGCAAATCCATGCTCCTGAATCCCGACTGGGTGGGGGATATTGAAGCGGACCGGGATTTGCCCCTTTATGGATCTGAAGAAGCGGGGGTGGCGTACACCACCACCCCCCTTCCCTGAGAGGAGCTTTGGCTGAAAACCGTCAGAGGGTACCTCGGGTTGTCAGGGCCCGGGAAACAGTGACCCATGCTACCTGGGGATCACTGAAAATTGAAGGCTTTTCATGATTTGGTGTGCCCATGAGGGGATGGTTGTGATTAAAAACAAAGGAGACTGATATGGAACTGGAAAAATACCGTCAGGTCATCAAGGATGCCATTCAAAGTGAAATCGATGCCAGGCAGTTTTACGAACAGGTGTCTGAAAGGATCAAGGATGATTATCTGAAAGAAGTGTTTGCCGGTTTTGCAGAAGAAGAGGGAAGACATGAGCAGATCTTGGCCGATATCCTGAACCAGAAAAAAGTGGGCGCGGCCCATTTCAACTGTGACAAGGATTTTCATGTGTCTGAAACCATAGGGATGCCGAAAGTGACTGAAAATATGGATCTCAAAAATGCCATCGGCCTGGCCATGAAAAATGAAGAGATCGCCATGAAAAAATATTCCGGGCTGGCGGAAAACTGCACCGATCCCGGTTTGAAATCGGTGTTTCTCGATCTGGCAGCCATGGAACGGGGACACAAGCATACCATGGAGGAAAAGTTTGTGGATGTGGCGTACCCGGAGGTGTGGTAGGCAGAAATCGATTCGGTATTCTTATCCGGACAATTCCAGTTTCAAGGCAATGCTATACAGCTTTGCCAGCCGTGTGAGCATTTTGATCATTTCCTGAGAATAGGGGGTTGCCGGATTGGCAAGGACCAGCAATTTTCGGGGTTGGCGGTTAAAAAGCAGGGGGAACGCCAGGATTCCCTGCATTGGAATATGGCCCCCTGGCAGCCTTCGGGTCCCCGAAGTTTCAGCAGATCCAGTGGTGAAAAACGGTTTTCCGGTGTGGATGGCCCTGCTCAGAAAAGAGGCGGTGTTTTCGCTGCCGCCATTCAGGGACAGGGTCATGGATGAAGATGTCAGACGGCATTGTTCGGGATAGATCTGTTCGAAAATGATTTCAACAGTCGAATGAAAGGTTTCCGGAAGCTGGCGATGAAGCCGTCGGCGCTTTGGGTCAGATCAGCGGCGGCAGTGAGGACGATCCGGGAGATTTGGCTATAATTTAATTCCGGCTGATTGATGGCATCGGTGATGGCATCAATTTCACGGGTTACACGCAGTTGCCAGCCCAGCTCCTTTTCTGTCTGTTTCTGGGCGGTAATGTCTGAGAAAATCAGGGACAGGGCCTGCTGATCTGAAAAATCGGTTTCCATGACAAAGGCCTTGATCCATGTTCTGCCGCTGTCGTTTCGGATGCGCAGGTTGATTTGTGAAACGGTTTCCATGTCAAGAATGCGGTACCCGCTTTTTTCCATGATTCTGAGATCTTCCGGATCCAGTAACTCAAAAAAATCCATGCCGGTCAATTCATCTTCGCGATAACCCAGAATCCTGGCAGCTACCCGGTTAATATCAACAATCCGTCCTGCCCTGTCCAGAGAGAGATAGCCCATGGGTAGCGAGTCGTAGGTTAAGGGAATGCGGACCCTAAGAAAGTCACACATATCTGCCGGTTTTTCAGACTCCGAGCCAATTCTGGCTAAAAGATCGTTCTCCCGGTGCTCCGGCATGCACATGTTCAATAGATGACCCCCTGTAAATATCCTTATCTTTCTATTTATCGCAAAATTTAAAAATCGCAAATAGTGTGCCGGAAGCCATGGCAGAATGATTTGATTTTAACTCATTGATTTCAAAGAAAGTATTGGTTCCGGGCAGCCGGGTCGTGATCCGGTGTGGGGAGCAGGGTGCCCGGATTTATGGGCCATTGCTCAGAGATTGTCGAAAATTTATTCATAACCTTTTGAAATTGCAAAAAAAGAATTTGCACATAAAATTGGGCATACTGCACAGGTTTATGTGCATCCGGGGGACAAAAGTGGAAGGTTCCTGGCAGAAAACCTCCTTAATTCCAACTTCCAGGTTTCATAACACCGTTTTCATATCGTTTGAACTGGATGCACATGAAGGTGTGCAAATCTGGGTGTCAAAATTTATTGGATCCTTGTATTTAAAAAATTTTTCTTTTTAATTTTAGTCAGTTATATTAAAAAATGATCGATTTTTGACCCTGGCCCAGGCCTTGCTATTAAGGTATGTTTAAATGAAGAACGCAATAAAACCAAAACCTCAGAGAGGAGACCTGAAATGAAACATCTGTGGATCAAAGCACTGGTTATCGGAATGATCGTGGCTGGATATGCAATGCCGGTTCTGGCTTGTGGCGGGGGAGGACCCTACTAGGTTTTAAAAACACACTTTTGGCAGACAGATTTTGAAAACAGCAGCGCGGCCGGAAAACGGCCGCGCTGCTGTTTTTCCCGGGCAGGTGGAAATCTTGCTTTCACAACTTTTGTGTGATAGGTTTTTAGCTTCTTATAAAACTGTGATAAGGAAGAGTGCATGAAAGGTTTCCAGACCCTGTTCGGTTTCATGCTGGGGGTGTTTCTGATCGGATTGGTCATCGGCTGCTCTGGTCCGGAAGAGCCGGGTGACACCGGGGAGGAACCGGAACGTAAAGCTCCGGTTCATGGCGGAATCTACCGGATACCGTTACCCAGCAATCCGGCGACGCTGGATCCGGCCCGAATTAAGGATCAGTATGGGGTGGCGGTTGTCAGCCAGGTATTTGACGGTCTGGTCCGGTTTGACTCCTATCTGACGGTATTGCCTGCTTTGGCCCAGACATGGCAGGTGGAAGCGGAGGGGCATCTCTACCGGTTTACCCTGCGTAAAACGCTCGGTTTCACAACGGTGACGCCGTAACAGCAGAGGATGTGGTGTTTTCCATCTCCCGGCTCCTCCAGCTGGACCCGCCGCCGGATATTTTGCCGCACCTGATGAAGATTACCGGGGCGGAAGCGTTCCGGAACCGGGACGTGGACCGTGTCCAAGGCTTGCGGGCCCTTGACCCGTACACAGTGGAAATCCGCCTGACAGAACCACATATGCCGTTTCTCACGGCCTTGGGGATGTATCAGACGTCTATCCTGCCCCAAAAACCGTGCAGGATTCACCCACTGGATTTGCCAGACATCCGGTGGGAACCGGGCCGTTCAGGTTTGTGAAATGGAAACCGAACCGGTCTATCGATCTGGAGCGGTTTGACGGATATTTCGGGGAGACCGCCCTGCTGGACGGGATTCATTTCAAAATTTATGCCGGAGAACAGGGCTCATCAGAGTTGTCAGATTTTTGGCAAAAAATGTTGATGAAATGGCGGTTTACGGTGATGTCAGGGAAAAACTGGTGGATCAGAAAGACTTGCAGTGGTTTCACCGGCCTTCGCTGAGCCTGTTTTTTACGGCATGAACTGCGCCCATCCTCACCTGAAACTCCCGGCCTTCCGAAAAGCCCTGTCTGCGGCCATTGACAGGACCGCTTTTGTGAATCAAGTTTACAACGGGCAGTTTGACATCGCCAGGACCATTCTGCCGCCGGGTATGCCCGGGTACAGTCCGGGTTCCACGCTGCCGGACAATGACCTGGAGGTGGCCCGGCAGCATCTGGACCAAGCTCTGGCAGAGGGACTGGCCCGGATGCCGGAATTGGAGATCGTATCGGCCTTTCAAACCCCCGGGTGGTATCTGAAATGGAGATGATCAAGCATTCTGGGCAAAACTCGGGGTTCAGGTCCAGGTCCGGTATATCACGGACTGGGTCGAATTTGACGCCTATATCCGGTCTGATGCTGTGCAGCTTTACCGATATGCTTGGTTTGCGGATATGCCTGATCCGGACAGCATCCTGCACCCGATGTTTGCGTCTGATTCTCCCAGCAATTTCATGCAGTATCTTGATCCGGCCACAGATAATCTGCTCAGGCAGGCCCGCGAAACCATTGATCCGGTGGCCCGGGCCGATATTTATCGGAACGCCGAAGCGCGGATCATTGAGACACTACCGCTGATTCCCTTGTTTTACATGAGTGTGGATCGGGTTTATCAACCCTATGTCAGAGGGATTCAGGTCAGTGCCTTGGGCGCACATGCCATGTCCATCAACCAGGTGTGGCTGGACCCTTCGTCCATGCCCTGAGTTAAAGGAACAGGGGAGTGATATGTGAAGAAACCGGCATCTTTCCCCTTGCGTTACCGGTTCATGCTGACCAGCTCATTAATGCTGATCCTGCTTCTCGGGACCCTGGCCCTTATGCTGGGGTCACTTCAGACCCGGACCATTCAGGACCGTATAGAAAAGCAGGGGCTGGATATCGCCCAAAACCTGGCCGCCGTATCCAGAGATCATTTTATTACCTACAATTATGTTGCGTTAGAAAAACTGGCCAATCAGGTGGTGGATATTTCCGATATCCTGTATGTGGTATTTTATGACAAAGAAGGCCGGGTTGCCGGATACAGCCGTCGGCCGGATCTCCAGAACAGGATACTCACCGATGAGATCAGCTGGAAAGCGGTTGCTACGGCGGAACCGCTGGTGGTGATCCAGGATAGGAAAGATCTGGGCCGGCCGGTCATGCATGTGGCGGTTCCGGTGATTCTGCAGGATTCTCAGGCACGCTGGGGAACGATCCGGGTCTGTCTGTCCCTGGGCCTGATGCAACAGCAGATCCGGCAGACCGATGGACATCGGGGTTCTGGGGTCATTGCTCTGGCGCCGGGATACTGATCTCCAACTGGACCGCCCAGCGGGTGACCCGGCCGCTGGAAAAGCTGGCCGCAACCACCATGGATGCGGCCAAACAAGACCTGACGCTGCAAATTTCCGCCGGCACCCGGGATGAGGTGGAAATCCTGGCCTCAAATTTTTCATTCATGATCCAGGAAATCCTGGCCCAGAAGCAGAAATTGGAGGAACAGCTTCAAGAGATCCGGCGCTTGCAGCAATATACGGAAAAAGTGCTGGTCACCATGGGGGATGGGCTTTTGGCCATTGACATGGAGGCAAGGGTCACCACGGTGAACCCGGCGGCCCGCCGGATTCTGGAATTACCAGTTGATCACTCCATCCGGTTAAAGCCGGTGTGGGACCTGATGGATCCCGAATCGCAGATGGCCGGTTATGTCCGTGAGGTACTGGCAGATCCGTCTGTGGAAAACAGCGGGAGCTGGGGTCTCATACCGGAAAAAATGAACCGGTGATTCTGGTCAACGCCGGGGTCTTGGAAACCCGGCACAAAGATTCCCGGGAGATCATTTTTTCTCTGACCGACATCACCGCTTTAAAGCGCCTGGAAGCACAGGTTCGGCAAGCCCAGCGGCTGGCGGACCTGGGGGCACTGGCTGCGGGCATGGCCCATGAGATCCGCAATCCCTTATCCGCCATCAAAACCTTTGTGGCCCTGCTGCCCCGAAAACTGGAAAACCCGGATTTCTGGAAAAATTCCAGCAAACCGTTCCCAGAGAGATCAACCGGCTCAACACTTTGATCGAAGAGATGCTCGAACTTTCACGTCCCCCTCGCTACCGGCTCAAACCCACAGATGTCGGCGCGCTGGTGGTCCATTGCACCACATTTCTGGAAGCGGATTTCAACACCCGGAACGTTTTTTTTCAGATGAACCTCCCGGACGGCCTCGCATGGGTCCAGGCCGATGCAGACCAGCTGGAAAAAGCGGTGGTTAACCTGCTTCATAACGGGGCCCAGGCCATGCATAGAGGCGGGATTCTTAGGGTGTCGCTCTTCAGGGATCAGGATCAGGTGGTGCTGGAATTCAGGGATACCGGGCACGGCATGACTCCGGAGGTGGCGGAAAATATCTTCAACCCGTTTTTCACCACCAAAGCCAAAGGCACGGGCCTGGGACTGGCCATCACCCATAAAGTGATCACGGAACACGGGGGCCGGATCAGTGTGGACAGCCGTGAACAAGAGGGGACCTGTTTCACGGTTCGCCTGCCGGGGATCAGTCCGGCCCGTCTATCCGGTCATCCTGATCCGGCATCAGATCCAGAGCCTTGATTTTCTGGAGCAGGGTGTTTCTATGAATTCCAAGCACCTGGGCGGTCTGGGTCTGGTTCCAGTGGCAATTCTGAAGGGCCCGCAGGATATAATGCCGTTCAAATGCCTGGCGGGCCTGGATCAGTCCCTTGTTCTCCCGGGCCTCTTCTGCAGCTTCCCTGCCGGAATCGGTATGGAACAGCAGGTCAAAGGGCAGGTCTTTTTCATCAATGGGCTGATGATCGGCCCCCAGCACCACCAGCCGTTCCATCAGGTTTTCCAGCTCCCGGATATTTCCCGGCCAGGGGTAGTCTTCCAGCACTGCCAGAGCCCCGGGGGTGATGCCGGTGACATGTTTGTTCATCTTGCGGTTGAACCGGTCCAGAAAAATCCGGCCAGGATCGGCACATCCCCTTTTCTTTTTCGCAGGGGGGGAAGGTCCACAGGTACCACATTGAGTCTGAAGTAAAGGTCATCCCGGAACTCTTTGGTTTTGATCATTTCATCCAGCCGGGTGTTGGTGGCGGCAATGATCCGGATATCCACCCGGATGGTCCGGTTGCCGCCCACCCGTGAAAACTCCCGTTCCTGAATGAACCGCAGCAGTTTGGCCTGAAATTCAGGTTTGAGGCAGGCAATTTCGTCCAAAAACACCGTGCCCTGGTGGGCGAATTCTAACTTTCCGGTGGTCTGTCGGAAAGCCCCGGTAAATGAGCCTTTTTCATGGCCGAACAGTTCGGCTTCCATCAGTTCCGAGGGGATGGCAGCGCAGTTGATGGCAACAAACGGCCTCTCTTTCCGGGGGCTTAAATTGTGGATGGCGCGGGCGATCAACTCTTTGCCGGTACCGCTTTCACCGTTGATCAGCACGCTGCTGGCGGAGCCGGCTACTTTTTCCATGAGCTGGAACACGGCGGTCATATGAGGAGAGCGGGTGATGATTTTCGGTTCAAATGCACCGGCCGCCACCTGGGACCGGTGAAAACGGACTTCTCTGGCCAGTCGTTGCCGCTCCACGGTTTTTCCACCCGGTTCAGGATAATTTCATGGTCAAAGGGCTTGGTGATGTAGTCACATGCACCCAATTTCAGGGAATCGGTAGCTTCCTGGGCCCTGTCAACCGCTGAAACCATGATGACATCCAGGTTTGGGTCAATTTGTTTGATCTGTCTCAAGGTTTCAATGCCATCCATTTCGGGCATCACAATATCCAGAAAAATCAGATCAAACCCTTGAACCCTGATCTTTGAGAGCGCTTCAGGACCGTCTTCCGCACAGATGACATCATAGTCATCTTCCAGAATTTCTTTGAGTGCATCCCGGATCGCTTCATCATCATCCACCACAAGAATCTGTACCGGTTTCGGATTGTCCTTGATGTCCAACAGTCTTTCTCCCTGATATAAAAATAGTTTGGGTTGCCACTGGTCTGGCACCGGCATACTATAAATTCGATTTTTTTTCCAGCACTTAAGAGATATCCTTGTTTCTGGGTTGATTTTGTTTTTAACACCGGGTATGAAATACATCGTAAGTGCGCAGTCCTTATGCCGGGCAGGCATCGGATGAGTGGCGCTTGTAGCAGAATTGACAACGCAAGGAGACGGATCATGGAGAACTATCTTGAACAGATTTTGGTATTTTTGACCCAATACGGGCTGAGTATTATCGGTGCCATTATCATTCTGATTGTGGGACGTATTGCCGCGGGTATCGGCAAAAAGCTCGTAGAAAGGCTTATGGGGCGGTCCAAGGTGGATCCATCTGTTATTTCTTTTTTCGGCAGCCTGGTTTATTTTAGTATTCTGGCATTTGGGGTGCTGGCGGCACTGGCAAAATTCGGCATACAGACAGCGTCTTTTGTGGCGGTGATCGGTGCCACCGGCCTGGCAGTCGGTCTGGCGCTTCAGGGATCTCTTGCCAATTTTGCGGCCGGGGTTCTCATTTTGATCCTTCGCCCGTTCAAAACAGGCCATTATATTGAAGCTGCCGGGGTTGCCGGGACGGTCATGGATATTCAGATGTTTACTACAACCCTGGCCACCCCGGACAATATTATGATTCTGGTTCCCAACGGCAAAATTTTCAATGATGTTATCAAAAACATTTCCGGGTATGACACCCGTCGAATCGACCTGGTGATCGGTATCGGATACAGCTCAAATATCGAGAAAGCCTGGCAGATTCTGGAGAGTATCATCCAATCCGATGACCGGATTCTAAAGGACCCTGCCTATACCATCGCCGTTTCTGAACTGGCGGATTCCAGCGTCAATTTTGTGGTACGGCCGTGGGTGAAAAGTTCTGATTACTGGGCTACCCGGTTTGATCTGATCAAGACCATCAAGCAGTCGTTTGACGCGAACGGCATTGAAATACCGTTTCCCCAGGTCACGGTTCACAAAGGGTAAAGACAGGGCCGTTAGTTGTGTGGCAAACAGATGCCGGATTTTTTAAATAATTTTTGTTAGTGGCTTGCCTGTTTCCGGGCAGGTTTAGGGCCGACTTATAGGCCACCGCGCCAAAGTGGCGGTCCGGTTTGGTGTCAGGTCTTTTTGTCCGGCGCAGGAAGGCATTCAATGACGAGTGCCCATGATCGTGTCAGACAGGCGGTTCTTCCGTGTCTCCAATGCGTTGGCAATCTGCTTGATCCGGTCTTCAATCTGGACAAATGCATCTACGACCACGGGATCAAAGGATTTCCCTTTTTCTTCGAGAATGATGGCCATGGCTTTTTCATGGGAAAAAGCTGGTTTGTAACACCTTTCACTGATCAGGGCATCATAAACGTCGGCAATGGCCATGATTCTGCCGGACAGGGGGATGTGGATGCCGGACAGACCTGAAGGGTATCCTTTGCCGTTCCATTTTTCATGGTGGGTGCCGGCAATCTGGGATCCCATGGCCAGGTAGTTGCTGTCTTTGTATTTTCTGGCTGCCCGAACGATAATCGTACGGCCGTGCTGGGCATGCTGTTTCATGATTTCGAATTCTTCGTCAGTCAGCCGGTCGGGCTTCAGCAGAATCCTGTCCGGGGTACCCACCTTTCCGATGTCATGCAAAGGGACCGACAAAAACAGGTTTTTTATGAACCGGTCGGTCAGGGTCTCTGTAAAAAAACCATTGTCCCTGAGACGTTCAGCAATGGCCCGGGCGTAGTGTTGGGTTCTGACGATATGTTCCCCGGTCTCAGGATCGCGGGTTTCCACCATTGATACCATGGCTTCCATGGTCAGCTGCTGAGCTGAAGATAGCTGTTGGTACCAGGTGAAGGAGGCTCGTTTTTCCATGGCCAGACGGCACAGGGAGACCAGGAGAAACAGAACAGTAACCGTGAGCATCGGTCCTGCCGGGGAGATGAAGACAGACCCTGTTCCATAGGCCAGCAGGCTGGTGCCGGTGACAGTGATGACCCATGCCAGACTGACTGTCAACAGCCTTGCCGGCCCGGCAGATCTGTAGAACAACCTGCCATGAGCAGGCCACTGACTATGCATGCCAGGGCTTTCAGCCCTCCGGCCCAGGTCGGCAGAACGATCAAATCATTGTTCAGAATATTATCGATCAGGACCGCATTGACTTCAACCCCCGGCAAGTGGGGGTCAAGAACGGTTTGATGCAGATCATTCAATCCCATGGCTGAAGATCCCAGAAGAACCATACGGTCCCGGATATCGGATGTTTCGAAATTACGGTTGAGCACATCCACCGCCGATAGATAAGGATAGGAGAATCCGGCCGGGTGAACCGAACCGCGGCAAATCCCTCCCGGGTGATGGGAATGTTTCGGGTGCCTGCCTGGATACAGGGACCGGTCCGGGTCTGGATCACCTGGGCCGTTGAAATTTTCTGATCCGTCATGAACAATGCCAAAGACAAGTGGGGATGGATCTGTGCCCGGTGGCGGATCAACAGGGGGATGAAACGTAACCTGCCGTCCGTGTCATACCGACTGTTTATGAAACCTGTGGCCTCCAATCGAGTTTCAATGGCCGGCGTATTGCACAGCATTCCGGTGGCCTGGGGCAGGGAAAGCAGATGATCCGGGTCGGTGATATTGAAAAAGACTGCCGGCACACCGAGCCTTTTCCGGCAAAATCAAAATTGAAAAACCGGCCCCCCACCATCCGGGTCTGGGACAGTATCTTGCCAAAGAACAGGTCATTGTCTTCCACACCCATGGGTAGTTCTGCCAGGGGAAGATGAATATCGAGTTCGGTTTTGAATCGATGGGCAATATGCTGCAAAGAGGTCTGGTCCGGTTCCGGAAACACAATATCCATTGCCATGCCCCGGGGTCCCGACTGGTAGATCAGCTGAACCAGCCGGGCCAGGCGGTACCGTGGCCAGGGCCACTGTCCCACGGCTGCCAGGCTGGCTTCATCGATATCCACGACGGTAATGGGACCGGCCGATTCGGGCTTCGGGTCAAAGACTGCCGCCATCTGCATATACCGATCATAAAAAATGATCCAAAGCCCGGAACGGACTGTTTTAAAAATGAGAGCAAAGCGATGATCAGGGTGACCATCAGTATTGATCCCATCCAGACAGCCCGGATTTTTCCGGAGAGTTTTGTTTTCGGGGGAGATTCGATCAAGGCTGTGTGATCACCACCTGAACCCGCCGCTTGCCGGGTTCAGGGGTGTTATCCGGAGTGGGTATCCTTAAACCGGCTTCACCCCGTGCCAGAATCGAGAATCGGTTTGCATCAATGCCGTGATTCTGAAAAATTTCTGCCACCCTATGTGCCCTGGCAAGGGAAAGCCGGATATTTTTTTCCGCAGAACCTTCGGAGTCGGTGTGGCCGGTGATTTCAATGGCTGCGGTTTCATTTCGTTTGATTATGTCTACTATTTTCGGCAGTTCGTTTCGGCTTTCCGGGGCCAGGTCTGCGGGACCAGGCAGGAAAAACAGGGTGAATGTGACGGGTAAGTCCTTTGTTTCAGTCGGTTCAGTTGGTTCCGCTGTCAGAAGGGCGCCGTAAGTCTGTTGAATTTCTCCCGGATCGGTCTGCCGGATGAGAAATCCGCCTGTAGTGGGGTGATAAACCGCTTCCATATAGGGTCTGTCCAGCATGATACCGGAAGTATCGCTTCTCACCACGATCTTACCGGTTTTCCCATCCGCCTGGGGCAGGAGAATGGATCTTGCCTCTTTTTTAGTGCCACATCCAAGGATCAGCATTAAAAGGCAGAAGAAAATGAGTGCCTGACGCATCGTGATCATCTTTATAAATCCACCACAAACCGGGTGCCTCGTATCCCAATGGTAGCCTTCGGGGTTTTCATTTTGACGGACTGGGGGGAACGCCGTCCGATTTCTCCTGAATTGTAAATGGCAGTTCCTTTTTCCATGTAAAACGAAAAATCATATTGGTGCGCTTCCGGCTTAAAAATGAATGCCGTCATTTCAAACATGGATTCCGGGCCGATGGTGATGACGGTACCGTCCGTGAACACAATGCCGGCATGGGTGTTTCTTTTGGTAACAAAAGATCTTTTCAAGGACCGTCATGTCTGGGTTCACCCTGATCCGTGTGTCACCACGATAGATATATGCAGTACCTGTAAGGGTCTTGACGATACCTGCCGGTGCCGGTTCCGCCTCGGGCTCTGTTAGGATAGACTCAGCTTGGACCGTGACAGTCAGCAGCAGAAAAAGAGAATATTAAATGCGGTATAAATTCTTGTATTCATGACGTATCCTGAATTACTTATTTGGGTATTATAGACAGGAGGGCCCATTCTGTCAAGCATAGGTTCTGTCAGGAGGTGCCCAGGGTAATTTACGCTGATTTCTTTCATTCGTCAGGTGTGGGAAATTCCCAAAAACGTATTGCGGATCCGTTCCACATGGTCGATAAGCTGCATTTTTCTGGTTTTTCCCACTTCTTCAGGGGATGTATCCGACAGCAGGCCGGTCAGGGCATCCAGATCCGATTGCAGGCAAAGTGTTTCTCCGTACCAGCCCCGGGCATCCATCTTCATCAGATTGAAATACCACAGCCGGAAAGTCAGGACATAAAAGCGATCGGACATTTCCGTCAAAAACGGATTGCCTGCCGCATCGTGAAACAGTCGTTTCAGATCCATATCGAGCCGGGCCAGTTTTTCCGGGTCTGGATGGGATGTCAGGTTCCGGCAGTGGTCGGTTAATTGTTCCAGCCGCTTGAAATGGTCACGGGCAAATCGTTCCGCCGCCATCACACCGATGACTGATTCCAGTTCCAGTCTTGCCTGGAACAGATGAGTGATGGTGTTGAGTTCCAGTTCCGATACCTGAATACCGGTCCTGGGCAATATTTTGAGCAGATGTTCCCATTCCAGCCGGAACAGCACGGTTCGCAAAGGAGTTCGGCTCACTCCGAACTCTTCCGCCAGCACCTGTTCCTTTAGTATCTGACCGGGATCGTATGTCAGGAAAACGAGTCTTTCCCGCAGAATATGGTAGATTTTCAGGTTCATTATTATCAGTTATCCAGATTGATTTTTAGTTATGCTAATGAAATTATAGCATATATAAACTGTAAAAATATATGTTGACATTAGAAATTTTTTGGTATACCATAAAAATATTAAAAAGTCACGCCATGCAGGACATGGCTGCGTTTGCATTCATTTCAAGGGGAGGAAGATACCATGGAAACATATGATGTTATCGTTATTGGTGGCGCCATGATGGGCAGCGCCACCGCCTACTTTCTATCCAACAATTCGGATTTCAACGGCAAAGTTCTGGTGATAGAAAAAGATCCCACCTATGCCAAATCCTCCACATGTCTGTCTGCCGGCGGCATCCGCCAGCAGTTTTCCAATACGGAAAATATCCAGTTGTCAAAATTCGGTGCTGAATTTATCAAGAACATCAATGAATACCTGCATGTGGAAAACGATGATCCCGTGAATGTGGATTTTACGGAAAACGGGTATCTGATTCTGGCCACAGATGCCGGCATGCCGGTGCTGATGAAGAACCATGAAACACAGATTGCTGCCGGTGCCAATGTCCGGATATTGGAAAAAAGCAGTTAAAAGAAACCTTTGAATGGCTCAACGTGGAAGATATTGTAGCCGGATCCTATAATATTCCGGATTCCGGATGGTTTGATCCCCATTGCCTGACCATGGGTTTCAAAAACAAAGCCAGAAGCCTTGGGGTTACCTATCTGAACGATGAGGTGGTGGGTATTGAGCGGTCCGGCGATCGGATAACGGCCGTTGAGCTGGGTTCTGGAAATAAAATCGGAGGCGGCATGTTTGTCAATGCGGCCGGGCCTAAAGCGGCACGAGTGGCTGAAATGGCGGGTGTTGAGGATCTGCCGGTCCATTCCCGGAAACGGTTTGTTTTTCTGTTCAAATGCAATACTCTGCTGTCCGGGTGCCCGTTGGTGGTGGATCCGTCCGGTGCGTATTTCCGGCCTGAAGGGCAGCACTATATCTGCGGCATTTCTCCGGATACGGCCAATGATCCGGATTGTGATGATTTTGACATGGATTATTCCGTGTTTGAAGAAACCCTGTGGCCGATTCTGGCGGAACGGGTGCCCGCGTTTGATGCCATTAAGCGGATTTCATCCTGGGCCGGTCATTATGAATACAATATCAAGGATCAGAATGCCATCATAGGGGCACATCCGGTCATCAAAAATTTTATGTTTATAAACGGATTCAGCGGACATGGCCTTCAGCAGGGTCCGGGTGCGGGCAGAGGGATTTCAGAACTGATCACCTATGGGAAATATCAGACCCTGGATCTGTCCTGTTTCGAGTATGAGCGATTTGCCAGAAACCAGCTGTATATCGAGTTGAATATCGTATAAGCACAGACAAAACCTTGAAAATGGTCTGTCTTTCGGTCGTTTGAATTCATCGCCCACCGGGTTGAAACGGGTATGTCAATTAACATTGATACCAGATCCGTCTTTGTGGTATATTCATTAAATTTGAAATCTGCAAAGAAAATGAACCTGGGTGAGAAACAAGGACAAAACCATATACCGGTGTAAACCTGCGGCAGTCAAACTTTTAAATGGATGGGCCGGTGCCCGGACTGCGGGGACTGGGATACCCTGGTACAGGAAGTTCAGGTTTCCCGGAAACCCCTGGGGGGCTCCGGGACAGTGCAGGCGCCGGAACCGGTTCCCATCGATTCCGTCGCCACAGGGCCATCGGTACGGGTCTGCACCGGCATGGGCGAGTTTGACCGGGTTTTGGGGGGCGGGGTCGTGGACGGCTCCCTGGTGCTGATTGGTGGAGATCCCGGGATCGGCAAGTCCACCCTCATGCTCCAGGTCCTGTCCGCCCTGGCCAGTTCAGAAAAAACATGCCTGTATGTGTCGGGGGAAGAATCCATTCGCCAGCTTTCCATGCGGGGGCAGCGCCTGGAGGGTGGCTCCTGCCCCTCTCTTCTGGTTGTTTCGGAAACCAATCTGGACGACATTGCCGCGATGATGGCGAAAACCACCTATGATGCCGTGGTCATCGACTCGATCCAGACTATTTTTCAGCCGGAGGTCAATTCCACCCCTGGCAGCGTCACCCAGATCCGGGAAGCAGCCATGCGGTTCATGCATCTGGCCAAATCCAGTGGAACTCCGATTTTTCTGGTGGGGCATGTCACCAAGGTGGGGGCGATCGCCGGCCCCGGATTATGGAACATATGGTGGATACCGTGCTGTATTTTGAAGGGGATAAAAGCCATGTGTTCAGAATATTGCGGGCCGTGAAAACCGGTTCGGGTCCACCAATGAGATCGGGGTGTTTGAGATGCGGGAAAAAGGCCTGGTGCAGGTGCCCAATCCGTCGGCCGTGTTTTTAGCGGAGCGGACATCCGCTGCCCCGGGGTCTGTGGTCACAGCCTGCATGGAGGGAACCCGTCCCATTCTGGTGGAAATCCAGGGGCTGGTATCCACCTCTTCCAGTCCGGGCAGTCCCCGGCGTACCATCCTGGGTCTGGATGTTCAGCGGGTGGCTCTGATCGTGGCGGTCATGGAAAAACGCCTGGGAATGCATCTGTCCGGACAGGATTTGTTCATGAATGTCGTGGGCGGCGTCAGAATCGTCGAACCGGCAGCAGACCTGGCCATTGCTGCAGCCCTGACTTCCAGTTACAGGGATAAGCCGGTGCCCGGAAACACCACCCTGATCGGAGAAATCGGTCTGACCGGAGAAATCCGGGCGGTGAGTCATGCCCAGGCCCGGATCAAGGAAGCCGCCAAAATGGGATTTTCTACCTGCCTGGTTCCGGCGTCAGCTTTGAAGCAGCTGTCAAAGATCCGCGGCATGACCATCGAAAGCGTGCGATTTCTGAATGAAGCCATGGAGGTATTGTTTGGTAGCTAAAAAAAGAGGGGGAAAACCGGGCCGAAGGTCCGGCAGAACCGCCGGATCCAACTGGGAAGATCATCTGACACGCCAGGCAAGGGCGGAAAATTATCCGGCCCGGTCCGTCTACAAACTCAAAGAGATTCAGCAAAAATTCCGAATTATTAAAAAGAACAATGTCATTTTGGATCTGGGTTGCGCTCCCGGCTCCTGGCTGCTTTACGCATCCAATCAGACAGGGCCAGACGGTCGGGTGTTCGGCATAGACATCCAATCCATTGCGATCGATCTGCCGTCCAATGTCACCGTGGCTCAGAAAGACATTCTTGAAATGACGGAAGATCCTTTTTTCGAACAAGTAACCGGGTGTGATGTGCTGCTGTCGGACATGGCACCTGCCACCACCGGGAGAAAAGATGTGGATGCATTTCGGTCTTTTGAGCTGTGCCGCATGGCCCTGGAAGTGGCGGACCGGATTCTGGGAAAAAATGGGCATTTCGTGTGCAAGATCTTTCAGGGCAATGAGTTTTTACAGTTTGAAAAGCAGGTAAAAAAAAGGTTCGCGGAATGCCGGATTTTCAAGCCGGAAAGTTGCAGAAAGCAAAGCAAAGAAGTTTACATCATAGCAAAACATAAACGATCACTGTAAGGTAAGGAGTGGATTCATGTCAGGACACAGCAAATGGTCGACCATCAAGCACAAGAAAGGAGCGGCCGACAAAAAACGGGGGAAGATTTTCACCAAACTGATCAAGGAGATCACGGTGGCGGCCCGCATGGGCGGTGGAGATCAGGAAGCCAACCCGAGGTTGCGCCAGGCCGTTGCCGCAGCCAAAGCTCAGAATATGCCCAAGGAGAATTTTGAGCGGGCCATTAAAAAGGGACGGGCGAACTGGAAGGGGTCAGTTACGAGGAAATCATTTATGAAGGGTATGGGCCGGGTGGAGTGGCTGTCATGGTGGAATGCCTTACCGATAACCGGAACCGGACCATTGCCGATGTCCGGTACATGTTTTCCAAGGCTGGAGGCAATGTGGGAACCGACGGTTGTGTGGCCTGGATGTTTGACAAAAAGGGCTGATCGC
>LQAH01000109.1_pt1 | contig 26213 bp, 29 predicted proteins | sample 1535791 | NCBI WGS metagenome assembly LQAH01 (sample SAMN04331585, study PRJNA305678) | bioreactor metagenome | isolation source: bioreactor_4 inoculated with Wadden Sea sediment 2nd replicate of a... | place: Germany:Bremen
TTCTTTGCCTGTGCCGCTTTCTCCCTGGATCAGAATGGAGGTGTCACTGGCTGCCGAGGCCTTGATAAAGGAAAACACGTTCTGCATGATCCGGCTTTTGGCGATGATGCCTCCGAGCCGGTTGAGTTCCCCCAGCCTTCGGGTGGCTTCTTCCATCTTCAGCCGGGTTTTTTTCAGCTCGGTCAGATCGGTGACCGTTTCAACGATGCCAATGATTTCCCCCCGGGTATCTTTGATGACCCGGGCGTTTTGGTAATGGAAAGGGTATGTCCCTGCTTGTGGTTGATCAGGCACTCTGTGGGAACCACCTTTCCGGTTTTCAGAATACCGCAGTCTTTGATGCCTGTCGGGCGATCCCGGCCGAAACACTGGTTGAATTTCAGAAGGCTGCAGTGTTTCCCTGCAATCTCGTCAAATGCATACCCGGTGATGGCTTCCATGGCCGGGTTCCAGACCACGATCCGTCCTTGGGGATCCAGCACGAAAACCCCGTCTCCAATGGCTTCCAAAAGCCGTTTTACCAGCTGATTTTTTTCAATTTCCCGCTGGATATGGTTCATGGTCTGACCCCTCTGGCTGTGTTTTGGCCGTCAAGGTGGCGCCACCTCCGGCGCCACCTTGACGGAATGATTATATGCATCGCTTTTTCAGAAGTCAATTCATTCCGGGAACAACGGCAACACCCGGCCATTTTATAAAAAATTTTTTGTTTTATATTAGATAGTTACAAGATTTCCGCTCCGGTTTTCCCCATGCCTGGCATGCTTGTTGTAAGTTGTAATTGTCAACATCATCGGCCATGACCGCGATGTAACCCCAGGACAAAAACACAAAAAAAGGAGAATTGCCATGAGTAAATTGAACAAATACATGATGGTCCATAACAACCCCGGAATCGATTGTGCAGAAGTTCAGGCAAATTGGCGGAAACTGGCGGCCGTGGAAACCGGCACCTGGATCCGTACCTATTACAATGAGGAAAAAGGAATTCGTTACTGCATCTGGCTTGCCCCGTCTGAAGAGGACTTGAAGAACATTTTCACGGAAATCGGCATCAGCTGGGATTCCATTGTCCCTGTGGAAGAAACCGTCCCTGATCTCTGGGGCGAAAAATGGAACGAACACCTGGAAAAAGATCTGACCGCTGATACGCTGGGCAACTGAAAATCGCCGCTCCGGGTATCGGCAGATACGTCCGTGACCCGGAGCGGCTTTGCTGCGAAGCCGGGCTCACCGCCCAGTCAGGGGTCGACCCAGACTGTAAACTTCGGCACAGGTGTCAAACTCCCGGACCTGATCGATGGTGCAAATCTCATCGAATCGCTCCTGGATCTCTTCAACCGCAATGTCCCTGTGTGCATCCCCGATACACACCCCTTTTCCCGATACCATAGCGGACCGGGCAAACCAGCCGGCGCTCATAGTGAACACCTTCCCTGACACCCGGTTGCGCCGTGAACACAGATACGCCACCAGCGGAACGTTGAATTCAGGCCGGATCCTGCGGGCCACCTCGTCGGGAAACACCCCGGCGGTCATGCCGGTATTTGCGTTGGGCGCCACGGTGTTCATCCGGATACCGTAACGGTCTACCTCCAGTTTTAAGGTATTCATCAGCCCGATGATCCCCATCTTGGCAGCCCCGTAATTGGACTGTCCGAAATTGCCATACATCCCGGACGTGGACGCGGTGAACACCACCCGGCCGTACTGCTGCTGTTTCATCTGCTGCAATGCCGGCTGAGTCACACAGAATGCACCCTTGAGATGCACGCTGACCACCTCGTCCCACTCCTGCTCCGTCATCTTCATAAAGGTCCGGTCCCGCAGGATACCGGCATTGTTCACCAGAATATCCAGCCGGCCGAACCGTTCCACTGCTGTCCGGACCATCTGCCGCCCGCCCGCCAGAGTGGCCACAGATTCATGACTGGCAACAGCCTGTCCGCCGGCGGCCCGGATCTCATCCACCACTGCATCGGCACAGAAATGCCCTTCCGCCGTCCTGCCAATATCATTGACCACCACCGCCGCCCCCCGCCGGGCCAGCTCCAGGGCATAGAACCGGCCGATGCCGGCTCCGGCGCCTGTCACCAAGGCGGTTTGTTCTTGAAAATCGATCATTTTATTGCTCCTGTCTAAAATATCTGATGGCAATTTCATGATGTTGTATTACATTTTTTTCAAACGGGCAATGACGGCAGACATGCCGCCGCCCCAAATATCAATTTTGGCAGGAGGCCCCATATGGCTCAAATTCATATTAACCCGGAAAACCAGACCCGGAAACCATCCATTTAACTGTTCCCGATGAAGCGTTTGATTTTTCAGCCGCCAAACAGATGGCCAAAGACATGGCTTTTAAAAAATGTGATGCCCCCATGATCCTGTCATGGAAAAACAGCAAAACCGGTGAATCCTACCCGGATTACGAATGCGGTGTATCGGACCGGCCGTTCTGGATCCGTTACGCCGAGGGCAGAAGCGCCAACCTGATCATTGATTTCAATGACGGCGAATATGTGTTTATGATCCTGAAGATGTAACGCCGACCATCACCCTGGCAGTCCGGGAAAAGCAAGAGTCTTCTTTTCCGAATCTCAACGATTGTTCCGAACCCTGCACATCCTGTTTCAAACATTTGGAAATTCGGATGTGCAGGAAACTTTCCATGTGGCCTGACTGTTGTGAGTCAGTTTCGCTTCTTCAGTGGTCCGCCAACATGCAACATGCCAGGACATTTTTATGCAGATGACAAGAACAATTGACATTACCCGCCACCACCGCTATCCTAATTGTTAAATTGAGCCGGAGATGTCTGATTGACTGGGACCCAGGGGGCCATAACCGGGAAAAGCGACATGACTGAGAACCGCTACAAAAGACCGCATATTATCTCTTGTGGATTGCGGTGGCTCTTATTGGAATTGGTTTCATTTCCCCATATGAGAATCCTGTTTTTGCCGGTAACGCGGATCCGTCATCCAGGGAAACGATCCGTTCAGGAGCGGAAATCGATTACCCCCCTTCAGTTTTGTTGATGAACACCGCAAGGCAGACGGCTTCTCCGTCGAATTGATGCGGGCGGCACTGGCCGCCATGGGGCGGGACGTCACCTTCCGCAAAGGACCGTGGCCAGAGGTTCGCGGCTGGTTGGAACAAGCTGAAATCGATGCACTTCCCCTGGTCGGCCGCACGCCCGAGCGGGAGGCGTTGTTTGATTTCACGGTGCCATACATGTCTTTACACGGGGCCATCGTGGTGCGTACCAGCGAAATCGACATCAGGGATTTTGCTGATTTACGGGGACGCAGGATTGCGGTGATGGCAGGTGATAACGCCGAAGAATTTTTAAGGCGGGAGGATCGAGGCTTTGAAATTCATACAAGACCCACCTTTGAAATCGCTCTGCAGGAACTGTCCGAAGGGCTGTATGACGCGGTGGTTGTTCAGCGGTTGGTGGCGCTGCGCCTGATACAGAATGCCGGGCTCACCGATCTGCGCATCGTAGACCGGCCCATTGAGGGGTTCAAACAGGATTTTTGTTTCGCTGTTCATGAAGGCGACCGAGACACCCTTGCGCTGCTCAATGAGGGCCTGGCCATCGTGATGGCGGACGGCACTTATCGGCATCTGCACTCCAAGTGGTTTGCCGCCATGCAGTTACCTGCTGATCGACCGATCGTTGTCGGAGGCGACCGGAGCTTTCCGCCCTATGAATTCCTGGATAAAAACGATCTTCCCGCAGGATTCAACGTGGATCTGACAAGAGCCATTGCCAATGAAATGGGATTGCATATCAATATCCGACTAGGCAAATGGTCAGAAACGCTTGAGGCTCTGGAAAACGGCAGAATCGATGTGTTGCAAGGCATGTTTTATTCGCCGGACCGGGATCTGAAGTTCGATTTTTCACAACCGCACGCAATCAGTCACTACGTGGCGGTCGTGAGGGAAGGCGATGGCCCTGTACCGGAATCAGTCAAGGACCTTTCAGGAAAACGGATCGTTGTTCAACAAGGCGACATCCTGCATGATTTTATCTTAAACAGTGGCCTGGATAACCAGGTGCTTGCCGTGCCTGATCAGGAAAAAGCCCTGCACGAATTAAGGGACGGTAAACACGACTGTGCACTGGTGTCATTGATTACCGCACATTACCTGATAGACCTGCACAACTGGTCTAATCTGGTTCCCGGGAAAAACCGATTTTTTCCTTTGAGTATTGCTATGCGTCGGCTAAGGGCCAGAAAGCCCTGCTGGCACAATTTAGCGAAGGATTGAAAGCGCTGGAGAAAAGGGGCGAATACCGACGAATCCATGACAAGTGGTTCGGTATTTACCAGGTTACATCCCCTTCGTTAAAGGATGCACTTCGGTATTCCGCAATCGTTATCATTCCGCTTTTGTTCATTATACTGCTTGCCGTCATATGGACGTGGTCGCTGCGCCGTCAGGTTGCTGAAAAAACCCACGCCCTGAAGGAAAGTCTGGATCGGTTCAAATACGTTTTCGAAGCCTCAAATGTCGGAAAATCCTTCACTCTGCTGACAGGTGAAATAACTGTCAACAACGCTTTTGCTGATTTTCTGGGATATACGCAGGAAGAGCTGAAGGGCAAAAAATGGCAGGATCTCACACCGGTTGAAGATATTAAAAAAATTGAAAAACGGATTGGCCTGCTTTTGACCGAAGAGAAGCGTTCGGATCGTTTTGAAAAGCGTTATGTTCACAAAAACGGCACCACCCTCTGGGCCGATGTCAGTGTCACCATACGGCGTGATGCCAGAGAAAACCCGCTGTATTTCATGACAACCGTCGTTGATATCACCGCCAGAAAACAAGCGGAAGAGGCCCTGCGAAACAGTGAAGAATTTCAGCGCGCCATGATCGACTGTTCACCCGTGGCCTTGTTTACCATTGACCTCGATGGAAATGTTTTAACCTGGAACGCCTCCGCTGAAAAAATATTCGGATGGCATGCTGAGGAAACAATCGGCAAGCCTTTGCCCATTGTTCCCGCCGACAAGCAAGAGGAATCTGACGCGTTGCTGTGGCAGATTTTCAAAGGCGGCGGCTTTATCGGCAAGGAACTGATCCGGTTAAGGAACGATGGAACGCTTTTTCCAGTCAGCCTGTCAGCGGCACCTGTTCACAATGACCGAAATCAAGTCGTGGGAATTCTGGGAGCGGTCGAAGATCTGACTGAACGCAAAAAAATCGAGGCTGAACGCGAGCAGCTTCAATCCCAGCTGCTCCAGGCACAGAAGATGGAGTCCGTAGGCCGACTGGCAGGCGGGGTGGCCCATGACTACAACAATATGTTGAGTGTCATCATCGGGTATGCGCAATTTGGTATGGATAAAACAGATCCTGAAGATGAACTGCGAGCTGACCTGCAGGAGATCCTGACAGCGGCGGAACGGTCCGCGGATATCACACGGCAGCTTCTGGCATTTGCCCGAAAACAAACCATCAATCCGAAAGCGCTCGACCTGAATGAAACGGTGGAGAGCATGTTCAAGATGATCCGCCGTCTGATCGGCGAAGATATCGACCTGTCCTGGAAACCGGGACCAGCGGTGTGGCCGGTAAAAATGGACCCCTCTCAGCTGGATCAGATCCTTGTCAATCTGTGTATAAACGCACGGGATGCCATCTCTGATGTGGGCAGAATCACCATTGAAACCCATAACGTCCGTTTTGATGAAGCGTATTGTGCAAATCATGCCGGATTTGTTCCGGGGGAATACGTCCTTCTGGCCGTCAGCGATGACGGACGCGGCATGGACAAGGAAACGCTGGACAAGATTTTCGAACCTTTTTACACGACCAAAGAGATCGGTAAAGGTACCGGGCTCGGCCTGTCGGTGATCTATGGCATTATCAAGCAAAACAAAGGATTCATCAATGTTTACAGTGAACCTGAAAAAGGAACCACCTTCCAGCTTTATTTCTCGCGTCATGCCGATGATGCCAGCCCGATTGAAACGGTTGGGGTTGGTCCTGAAAAAACTCCGGTCGGATCGGGTGAAACCGTGATGATTGTCGAAGATGAAGCCTCCATTTTAAAACTTGCTAAAAGAATCCTCATCCCTTTAACGTACAACGTTCTTACTGCGACATCTCCCAATGAGGCGTTGGTATTGGCAAAAGAACATGGCGGCGATATTCATCTGCTGATCGCCGACGTGGTCTTGCCGGGGATGAACGGCCGGGATCTGGCCGAAAAACTCCAGGCGGAATATCCTAAACTGAAGGTTCTCTTCATGTCGGGATATACCTCTGATGTCATTGTTCACCACGGCGTTCTGGATGCAGATGTTCAATTCATTCAAAAACCTTTTTCCAAAACAAAATTTTGCGATCAAGGTGAGAAAGGCTTTAAACAATGAATGAAATGAACCTGAAACAGATTGCAACCGCCATGCAGGAAGCAGATGTCAGGGCTGTGGGCCCTGATGCCTATCTAAAAACATGCATGCATTTACCGTATCCGGCTGTGTATCAGGGGAACTGACTTGAACAGGGATCAAATCCGCCACATCTATATGACCGGGGCTGGTGGGGTGGCCATGGCCGATGAGGTGAAAAACCGATGGGCTCCCGGATTCATGACGGAGTGGTGGTCGTCAAATACGGGCAAGTATTGTACTGAGTCTCTGCCGGATGATGGGGGCCGCCGCCCGGAGCCGGTTATCATTTTTTTCGATCATTTCAGTTTAGAGGAAAATGGCAGGCCACAAATTTTCCCGTATGGATTTCATGAAGTTCCGGGGCTTGCTTTTTGCACAGAGGGCGGGCATATTTGCACCGGTTCTCAAAAGAGCATCCCTGAGGAAGATCAAAGGGACTGGGTATCTCACCTTCAATGGCAGAGATAACTTTTTTTGCACCGGGATCCGCCACAAATACACTGTCCATGAGAATTTTTGTATAAGGGTGGGCCGGCTGCTGCCGTGACAGGTCTGCCTGGGTGATTTCCACAATTTGCCCCAGGTACATGACCATGATTCTCTGACAGAAATAATCCACCAGGCCAGGTCGTGAGAAATGAACAGATAAGTCATGTTGAACTGTTCCCCCAGCTCCTGAAGCAGAAGGATAATCTGTGCCTGGACAGAGACATCCAGGGCCGCAGTGGGTTCGTCCAGTATCATGAATTCAGGTACCGGCGCCAGGGCCCTGGCAATGACCGCACGCTGTTTTTGACCGCCGGACAACTGGTGAGGATAGGCCCGACAGTGCTCAGATTTCAGACCCACCATGTTGAGAAGCTCATGTATCCTCTCGCTTATCTGTTTTCCGGGGAGGTTTTTTTTTGAATTTTATACACTTCTTCAAGGCTCCGGTAGATAGAATTTCTTGGATCCAAAGAGGAATGGGGGTCCTGAAACACCATCTGCATCCTTGCCCGTAATTCCCGCAGCTGCTTTTTCCCCAAGCGGTTTATGTCCTGGCCGTCGAAGAGGATGTGCCCGCTTGTGGGCCGGATCAGGCTTAACACCAGCCTGGCAAGGTCGATTTGCCGCATCCGGATTCCCCAACGACTCCTAAGGTTTCCCCTTTTGAGATGGAAAAACTGACATCATTTACCGCTTTGATCTTACCGATTCTGCGCTGGAGCAGCCCACCGGTCAGGTAAAAAATCTGGATAGATGCTGAACATCAACCAAGAGGGTCATCGTCTTTTCTCCAATCAGGGCTGAACATGTGGCATTTCACCTGGGTCCCCTTAAATGTCCGGATAGTTTCAGGGCTGTGTCTCACACAGACCGGCTTTGCATGGGAGCACCGGGGATGATAGCGGCATCCTTTGGGAAAAGTTCTGACGCTCGGCACATTACCCGGGATCGCACTCAAGGTCTTTTCCGCCATGCCAAATGTAGGAATGCACCCCAGCAGCGACAGTGTATATGGATGGCCAGGATTTGTGAACACTGTTGCAACATCACCTTTTTCCACCACGGTGCCGGCATACATGACAACCACCTTGTCACATAAATGTGCAATCACCCCAAGATCATGGGTAATCATGATCAGGCCCACATGCCGATCCCGGGTGGTTTTTTGAACAGCTCGATAATCTGGGCCTGTACAGTCACATCCAGGGCGGTGGTGGGTTCATCAGCGATCAACAGCTGCGGATCTGCACACAATCCCATGGCAATAACAATCCGCTGCTTCAATCCACCGGATAACTGGTGTGGATATTGCGAAAACACCTTTTCGGAATTGGCGATCCCCAGCGAAGTCATCACCGCCTTCGCCCTTTTTGCCGCATCTGACCGGGAGATGTTCAGGTGAAGCCTGAGACCTTCCACAATCTGGCTCCCCACCCTGTAAACAGGGTCCAAAGAGGTCATGGGATTCTGGGAAATCAATGAAATCCGGTTTCCCCGAATTTTTTGATATTCAGATTCAGACAGTGACAGCAGATCAACATCCTTGAGAAGAATCCGTCCCTGAGACACCCTGCCGTCAAGAAACGGGAGCAGGCCCATGATGGCCTGGGCTGTGACGGATTTTCCCGAACCTGTCTCTCCTACAAGTCCTAATATTTCCCCGTCATCAAGATCAAACCGATACCGTTCAGCGGCTCCACACATCCGTCCCGGTTTTGAATTCCACGCTGAGATTTTCAATGGAAAGCAGTGTCATTTAAGGGTATCCTCCCGGATATCCATGATATCCACCAGCACATCTCCGAAGAGATTGAAGCCGAATACCGTGACCATCATGGCAAGGCCCGGAAAGATGATCACCCAGGGGGAGATGAACAGATAAGCTGTGCCGTTGCTCATCATGGCCCCCAGCTGGGGTGGGCGGCTGCGCACCCATGCCCAGAAACCCTAAGGTGGCTTCCAGCACAATGGCCTGTCCGATACCGATGGTGGCGGCCACAATAACCGGTGCAATGGCATTGGGAAACAGGTGTTTGAACAAAATGGTAAAGTCGGTCGCTCCCAGGGATCTGGTCGCTTCCACATAAATTTCGTTTTTCAGCATCAGGATCTGCCCTCTGATCAGCCGGGCGTATTGGGCCCAGTAGGTCAGTGCAATGGCGATGATCACACACTCGACCCCGGCACCCACCACGGCCACCAGCAGAAGTGCCACCAGAATTTCGGGCAGGGACCAAGTCAGGTCCGTTATCAATGAAAGTGTCCTGTCCAGCACGCCCCCGTAATATCCGGCAATGGCTCCCAGCAGAGATCCTAACAACACGGACAAGCCCACCGAAACCACCCCGACATAGACCGATATTCTGGACCCGTGGAGAATGCGGCTGAACACGTCCCGGCCGAATTCATCCGTACCCATGAGGTGATCGGCTGATGGCGGACTGTTCATCATGGTCAGGTCCTGTTCTTTGTAAGAATAGGGCGCGATCAGATCCGCTGTAAGGGCCACCAGGATAAGACCGGAAATGATAAATGCCCCCAGCAACCCCGCTTTGTTCGTCTTTATTTTTTTCACACGTCTTATCCACCGGTTGGCAGGTGGAATGATCGATTCTTTTTCCTGATGGGCTTCCATAATCGCTCGCTGTGAATATATTCTCGGGTTAGTCAAGACAAAGGCGGCAAATTTTCATTGGTGCTGGTCTCTTACCCGGGGATCAGTAACCGCGTAAAGGACATCGGCCAGAAAGGTGCCCAGCACGATACCCATGGCCAGCAGCAGCATGGACCCCTGGATCACCGGGTAATCCCGTCTGAAAAGACCGGTGATCAACATCTGGCCAAGCCCTGGACGCGCGAATACGATTTCCACGGTCACCGTTCCTCCCAAAACCCATCCGATCCTGAGGCCCAAGATGGTGATGACCGGTATCAGAGCATTTCTTAATATGTGTTTCAACAGGATTGCTTTTTCCCCAACCCTTTGGCATGGAGCATCACGATAAAATCTTTGGATGCCACCTCAAGCATCGATACCCGGGTAATGCGTGCGATCAGGCCGGCACCGCCCAATCCCACCGTGATCGCCGGAAGTATCAGGGAAATCAAGGTGCCAGATCCTGAAACCGGCAGCAGATTCAACCACACGGCAAAAATCAGGATAAGAATCAATCCCAGCCAGAAAGCCGGGATGGTGACCCCGAACAATGCCACCACCATTGCCGCATGATCAATCCAGGTATCTTTTGCCGCTGCTGACAAAATACCCATGGAAACCCCCAGAACAAAGGACAGGGCGATAGCAGTAAGCCCCAGTGAGAGACTGTAAGGCAGGTGGTGGCGTAGCAGTTCGGTCACCGGCCGTTTTTCGATGATGGAGGTGCCCAGGTCCCCTTTGAACAGGTTGGCCAGCCAGATACCATATTGAACCGGAAGCGGTTTATCCAGATGATATTTATCGATCAGTTTCTGCTCATGGGCCTTGGTCATTCCCGGGCCGATCAGATTGTCTATGGGGGTTCCCGGCACAATATGGATCAGAGAAAAAATAATGACCGACAGAACAAAAAAGATCGGAATCATCAATAACAGACGGCGAAAAACAAATTGCCACATGGGTATTTTTTCTCCGGATAAAATATGGGTTTTTCCTTCCGGTCCGTTACAGGCCGGAAGGAAATGGATCGTGCGGTTATTGGATATCCCAGTCCAGAATGCCGATGTCCATGAATTTTCTGGCCATCCTCTTTTCCGGCAATACGACGCGCTTGCCAATGCCAAACACTGTATCCGGCTGATAAAAAGGAGTCCAGACATACCGGTTCAACAGATATATATGATAGGCCTTAAAATTTGCCACCCGTTCCTGCTGGGTACGGGACCGGGTCATGGCTTTATGCATAAGATAGTCGGATTCATTGTCATGCCACATGGCTGCATTGGGATATCCCATGCGTTTGGAGTTTAAAACCACTCGAGGATATCTGCATTTTCCCATTCATAGGACCGGACAGCCAGCTGGTGCTCTCCTTTTTTGTAATGCGCCCTGATGGAACTGGGGTCCATCAGGGTAATCTTTGCCTCGACACCGGCTTCTGCCAGCTGAGCCTGGATCACCTCTGCTGACCGGCGGTAGGAGGATTCATTTTTCGCCAACAGTGTCAACACCAGTTTATTGCCGTCCTTATCCTCCCGAATCCCGTCAGGTCCGATTTTCCAGCCTGCCTGCTCAAATGCGGCCTTAGATGCCTCCGGGTCGAAACGGATCTCGTTTTCTTTTCCTACACGGCTTGCAGGAAGCGTGTCCAACAGGTACGTATAGGCTGGTTTGCCGGCACCGGCAAATACGTTTTTGGTGATGCTTTCCTGGTTTATGGCCAGAGCGATTCCCTTTCTGACCAGTTCATTGTCCAGGGGGGAAGACTGGGTGTTCATGACCATATGAAACAGATCCGTACCAGGCATCCGGATTATTTTCAGCCCCGGATCTTCTTCAATCTTGCTGATGAACATAGAGGGAACACTGAAAACGACATCCACCTTTCCCGTTTTCAATTCCAGGAATCGGGTGGATTCCTCTTTGGTGTCCTTGTAGACGATTTTATCGATACGGGCCGGTCCTTTGTTTTGGACCAGGCTCGGCCCCCAGGTGTAATCCGGGTTTTTGACCAGGACCAGTTCGTTTCCGGGAGACCAGGATTCAAATTTGTACGGCCCGGATCCGACAATCTGTTTGATGCCGAAGGTGTCACCATATTTTTTATAGGCTACCATGCTCGGAACCGTCATGAACGGCTGGGCCATATTGAAGAGCATATTGGGTTCCGGGTATTTGAGTATCATTCTCACCGAATACGGACCAGTGACCTCCACCGTATCGATAGATCCGACCATATAGGCGGATGGGCCGGTTTCCATTTCCTTGAGGAACCATTTTACCACTTCCGCATTAAAAGGAGATCCGTCATGGAACGTCACACCCTGCTGCAAACTCAAATCCCAGATAAGTCCATCATCACTGATATCCCAGGATGCAATCAGTGCCGGATAAAAATTGCCGTCCGCACCCCATTCAATGAGCTTGTCATAAATCAGGTTCATGGCTTCATGGCTCAATTCCACTTTAATGGGGTTGAAGGTCGTCACCCCCAGTTCATTGGGGTCTCCTGAAGCGTAAAGCACTTTTTCCGCAACTGCCTGAACAGGTGCCAGAAAAATGCATGCTGCCAGGAGCATGATACATACCTGACTGGTTGCCTTTTTCATTTGACTTCTCCTTTTTGGTTCGTTACCTGTTAAAAAGTAGTGCTGCCGATATTCGATTCGTCCTCCCTCCGGTGAATGCCTGCCTATACCTCTCTTGAAAGCCGTTTTCCGGGAAGGGCATCTGTTGGTTCACCGTTCAGCAGCACAGGTCTGCCGTTTACCATCACATGAACAATTCCCACAGGAAAACGATGGGAATCGGTAAACGAGGCCTTATCCGCCACCGTATCCGGGTCGAACAAGACCAGGTCCGCTGCCATCCCCTTCTTGATTCGGCCCCGGTGTTTCAATCCAAGTTTTTTGCCGGCAGGCCAGTCATTTTGTGCACTGCCTTTTCCAAAGAGATGATCTTTTTTTCACGGACATAGGTCCCCAGTATCCTGGGAAATGTTCCGTAAAATCGCGGATGTACCAATGACTGCCCGGCAGGCCCCCCGGGGGAAGCCGCACATCCGTCAGAACCGATCATACCGGCGGGATCTTTTAAAATGGTGATCAGGTCTGCTTCAGACATGGCAAAAACGATCATGCCAAGCCCCCCCTTTTCCTGGCAAAACACCTGAAAAACCGCTTCCAGCGGGTCAAGGCCCAGGGTCGATGAGAGATCCTCCACGCTCAGACCATTGTACCCCCTGTTTTCCGACCGTGTGTATCCCGTTATCTGGATCCTGTCCCAGTCCAGATCCTGCATGGGATATTCCCAGGTATGGGACAGATGGGTCATGTCTGCGATAATCTTATTTCTGGCAGTGGGATCAGACAGAAGCGCCATCATGCTCGATGACCCGGTTTCCTTTGCCCAGACAGGGAAAAGTTCCAGCAGGCTGGTTCCATAGGCAGTATACGGATACTGGTCGAAATCGACCTGTATCCCCTTCTGCCTTGCCCGATCAATGGTTTCAAGCAATAAAGCACTCTTTCCCCACATGGCCGGGGTTTCGCATTTCAAATGGGATACCTGAAGTGACACCCCGGATTTCCGGGCCACAGACAGGGCTTCTTCCACCGCATCGAACAGATATCTTCCTTCACTGCGCATGTGGGTGGCATAGATACCGCCGTAAGCCTTGACAACGGTGGCAAGCTCTGCCAGTTCTTCTGTCCGTGCAAACGCGCCTGGATGGTAAATCAGTCCGGAAGACAATCCGAAAATGCCATTTTCAAGCTCCTTTTCAAGCAGGCGTACCATCTGATGCATTTCCTGAGGATCAGGCGGTCCGCTCCGGTAGCCCATGACATTGGCCCGCAGTGTGGAATGTCCTACCAGCGGTACCATGTTGACAGCCGTACCTCTATCTGACAGATGATCGTAAAAATCATCCAGAGTTTCCCATTTCCAGTCTTCCGGAGTCAGCCATTTTTTGTATAACCGGCCAAGATCGGTCATGTATTCCATGACTGCTTTTTGTCCGAAAGGGGTCACCGGTCCTGGAGATCCTCCGCAGTTGCCCGTGACCTCCGTGGTGATCCCCTGGCGTATCCGGCTGTCCGCATGCGGTTCCAGCAGCAGGGTGAAATCCGAATGGGTGTGCATGTCGATAAACCCCGGGCAGGCAACCAGACCGGTGGCATCGATGGTTTTCCGGCAGGGCATTTCCAGGTTCGGTGCAATGTCGGTGATGACCCCTCCCAAAACAGCAAGATTTGCTTCAAATGACGGGCTGCCGGTGCCGTCAATGATTCTGGCATTGGTGATCATCAGATCCTGCATGGGGATTTCCTTTTCAGTTGTGATATTTCCGGGCTGTGGTATCCGGCAGTTGATCATGGTGATGAATAAACTGCCGGATGGCGGACATCAGTTTTTCCATGGGCTCCTCTAGAGGACAGACGACCGGAATGCCGGTTTTTTCTTCAAGGGCACTGCTAAAGGCTGCCAGATCTCCTCTGGTGCCGCCCGTACCGTTGAGGGTGACGGCAATCACCCGGGTACCGTACATTTCGATGAGTTTGATTTCGCTGTCGATATCCGGCAATATACACCCGAGTGATTCCGTTCCGTCAAAATATTTTCTGAAAGGGGTATGCTGCAAAACCACTCCCTTAATATTTCCTGATACAATCAACTCGGCCCCGCAGGGACCCAAAGGGTTTCTCATGCCGGACTGTCCTTCAATCACCATAAGATCCGGGCAGCTTCCTGTTCACAGCTGACAATGGCTGCTTCCACCTCGCCGCTGACAAAATCGTTAATGGTGGTGTCCAGAATGAATCCAAAGGCATTCCCCTGGAGCCATCCGGTCTGGCCGGTATAAATCATCTCGGCAGCCATACCTGTCTGACGGCAGGTATCCACAATCATGCGGGAAGTGGTGCGTTTTCCCAGGGCACAATCGGTTCCAAGTATAGCCAGCCGGGGAACCTTCATATCAATATGCGGCCTGACCAGAAATGCAGCTGATCATAGGGTTTGTGCTTTCGAATATCGATAATTCTAACATGATTTTTTTCTGCGGCATGTTTAAAGGACGGTATGTCTCCCAGCAGCATATGCATACCGTTCACGATGGAAATTTTCCGGTTGATGATGCTGTGGATCAGATCCTGCCACTGATTGTCCAACCGGCCGCCGCTCAAGGCGACCCCGATAATGGCATAATCCGGCTTAGTGCCATTGGCTGCCAGACAACTGCTCATGTCTGAAAAACAGGAATGTTCCGACAGATGCCGTCCAGAATGTCGCCGGCATCCCTGCCGGCATGGTTTTGATCGATCACCCCTTTGATATCGAAACGTTCGGTGCCGCGGACCAGGCCATGGGCAGTCTTGGCATCTGCAGTGTCCAGTAGTCCATTGGTCAAAATGACAGCTGATCCGGCTGTACGGAAACGTTGCCGGGACCAGCGCTGTGTGGCAGGAACTGATTTTTTTATAGGCATTCATCAGGTGAATTCCACTCCCAATCCAGGTTTATCAAGGGTTCTGAGCCATCCGTTTTCCAACATGAACCCCCCGGTCACAATATCTTGTGCCAGGTCCAGGCTCCCGTCCAGGTCCAGATATTGTGTGGCAGGAGCGGCCAAAGCCGCATGGAGTGCCCCGGAGATGCTGACGATGCTTTCATCCATGCACCCCACATCAGATCGATCCCCGCATGATGTGCCATGCCGGCAATTTCCAGTCCAGGTGCCACACCGCCGCATTTCATCAATTTTATGTTGAAAATGCCAAACGGCCTGGGTGGATGAAAAAGATTCAAACAAGATTTAGGGGACAGCAAGGTTTCGTCTGCCGCCGACAGAGTTCGAACAGGTTCAGGCATCTGCCGCATTTTTTCCACATCCGCGGCTTTGAGCGGCTGTTCGATAAACTCCACCATGCCTGACGTGTCGTGGTAAAACCGGCTGAGGGCCTCCTGATCATATCCCTGGTTGGCATCCACCCGTATGCGGATATCGGATGAGAACGTTTCATGAAGGCGGCGAACCTTTTCTATGTCTTCATCCACTGATCGCCCGGTCTTGATTTTTAAAATGGAAAATCCGTTTGCCAGGTATTCCCGGGCTTCTTCCAGGGTTTCTTGAACCGGCTTGATGCCGATGGTGATGGAGGTGGGCAACCGGGTGTGCACCCGACCGAGGATATCCACCAGAGGCATATCCATCCCTTTGGCAACCAAGTCATGAAGGGCAATATCTGCAGCTGCCATAGCCGCTGGGGTATGGCTGAGAATCGTGCCCATTTCCCAAAGCATTGATCGGCAAAAACGAATATCCTTATTCAAAAAAATGGATTCCAAATTCTCCACCAGTGCAGCTTCACCGGCAGCTATGGTCTCGCCGGTGACCTCTTCAGCAGGGGATCCCGCCCCGATGCCGGTGAGTCCATTGTCGGCATCTATACGAACAAACAGATTTTCGACACAATCAATGGTTTCATAGGCAATGGCATAGGGCCGTGTCAGGTTCAGGTTTTCTTTCCATACAGTGATTTTTTTTATTTTCATGAATGTTCTCTTTTGTCAGGTTATTCAGGCATCCATCCACTGATGCGTGGCGGCAGCACAGTCCATTTCCTCCGGGTGTTCGTCACCATAAATGATTCCGCATGGCTGACACCGTCCAGTTGGCTCATCTGTTCTTCGTAAAACGTGAACATCCATTCAATCCCATGGGTTACAATCACTTCAGCGAAAATATCGTATCGCCCGGTCACGGCAACCGCCCAATGAACATTCTCAAACTCCATCAATTGATCAATCACCTGCCCCATTTTTCCATTTTCATCCACCCGGATGGCAATAATGGCAACCAGGGTATCTTTGACTTTGAATGTATCAATCATGCCGGCCACCTTGAGGATGCCTCTCTTGATAAGGGCGCCCAACCGGGTGTGAACAGTGGGGGCTGACACATTCAGCCGTTTTGCGATCTCCCTGGCTGGCATCCGGCCATCTTCGGAAAGCAGACTGATTAACTGTCTGTCCACGAGATCAATCTGTTTATTCTCCATATAACCTTTATTTTATATAATAATTTTTAGGATAAAATTGATAATATAGAAATATATAGGATAAAAATTTTATATTTGTCAAGTAAAAATTTCAGCTACAAAATCCATGCAGTCCAGATAGGCGTGCCGGCTTTTTTTGCGAAATTTTCAGTTCAGGGTAATCCGGCAGTAACCATCGAAGCGATAAGAAAGACGGTGTATCCGGCATAGACTGCCAAAAGGACCGCCCCTTCAAACCGGTTGATACGGCCCTGCCGGCCCCGGAACCCGTATCCTATCATGAAAAGGGACAGGGTCAGCCCTCCCATCACCGCCGTATCCCGGAACAGGATGGCCGGTTCCACTGCAATGGGCCGGATGATTCCGGCAACTCCCACCACGGCCAGAGTATTGAACAGATTAGATCCCAGGATATTACCCAGGGCGATGTCATGTTCGTTTCGGCGGGCTGCCATCACAGACGAGGCCAGCTCCGGCAAAGAAGTCCCCATCGCGACAATGGTCAACCCGATGATCATATCACTGACATGGAAAATCATTGCCAGCTCCACCGCTCCCCATACCAGAACCCGGGAACTGAGGACCAACAGCACCAGGCCCAGGACCAGCTTGAAAACCGACCGTTTAACCGGGAGAACCGGCTCCGCTGCCCGGACTTCCATCTGGTCGGCCAGAGCATCGGCCTTTTGACGGATTCCCTGTACGATAGTCCAGGCTAACAGGCCGGCGAACGACACCAGCAGGATTATGGCATCGGTCAGAGAAACCCACAGGTCTGAAAGCAGCCATACCGATCCTGCGGTCACCAGTGACAGAATCGGAAGTTCCTTTTTCAATACTGCGGAATGGACCATGATCGGACTGATCAATGCGGTCACTCCCAGAATCAGGGCGATGTTGACGATGTTGGACCCATAGGCGTTTCCCAGGGCAATACCCGGGCTACCCTGGACTGCCGCCAGGGCCGATACCAGCATTTCCGGGGCGGAAGTGCCGAACCCCACAATCACCATGCCGATCAACAGCGGTGGCATGCCAAAATATCCGGCCGTGGCAGAGGCTCCTTCCACGAACCAGTCTGCGCTCCATACAAGGAGAATCAAGCCTGAAACCACTGCCACAGCCGCCATGCCCATCTGAAAACACCTTTCCCATTTTTCCGGCAGACTGGCACAAAACAGATTAACAATCAAGATTCCGGCCGGTTTTTATACAGCCTGTCTTGCATTCCGCGCACAATAACGGTCTCTGGAAGATAGCAACGGCTGCATCCCATCCCATTGACCCTTGTGATGACAAGGCCTTTGCCGTTTTATTTGCCGTATGACGGATCTATGCTACGGTTTCGGTGAAGGTTACTCTATCGGTGATCCGGTCTTCCGGAGCCAAACGGGTAAGCTTGACCATTTCAAAGCCTGTGACTTTGATGAACACATTGCCCGACAAATCTGTCAAAAAAAGATCATACGTGTTGGTTTCCTCTCCGGATGCCTTTTTCCGGGTAATGCACAGATAGTCCGTGCATTTTTCCACCGGTTTGAAAAAGGTCATGGACGCGATGCGGAAAGGCAGCACGGTCCGGGAGGTGGTGAGAAACTCCAGCAGTCCGCCGGTCTGAAACATGGCATCCACCAGTACCGGGGCCGCCTGGAATTCCGGATCAGTCACATCCTTGAAGAACGGCGCATCCGACCGGTCCGACACCGTGGTGACCAGGGTCTTTCCGTCAAAGGAACTGATGTCCGTGATGGTGCCGAACAGCCCGAACATGAACAAGCGCCTGGGATGATACACCAGGTCCTCCAGGCTCCCTTCCCAGGACACCGGAGAAAATTCCGGCAGATCCGTGGTTTCCGGAGCCGGTCTCTTTTTTGCCAGAACGAAATTCCCCTGGTAATGCAGTTTGGGATCGCCCATGACCCGGCCTTTGGGATTTTTGAATACCGAGGTGATCTCACAGGCAACTTTGCCAGGCGACTGACGGGTTCCGGAGATGATGATCTCTTTGGGCCGGCCCTTGAGAAGCTTGATGCCGTAGGGAATGGCAAACTCAGACACTCCGGTGATTACGGAACCGTCCCCGGCCAGGGCCGCGGCCGCTTCCGCCATGGTCTCAATGCCGGTAGAACCTAAAAACAACGGCACATCTCCCATGGTATGGTCATGAAGAAACACATCATGATCCAGGTCCAGAACCCGGGTCCAGACAGCGGTATCTTCCTGTTTATGGGTCAGGTTTCCCAAAAACGGGAACGCCAGCGCCGGTGGGGTGCCCAAAAGACCGTCGATATCAAAGTCATAGTCCAGGCCGGAAAACACCATCTCCGACTCGGAGGCATCCAGCAGGTCGGCCATGAAAAATTTCACGCCCTGGTCCAGGGGCAGAAACTGAATGCCCCGGTCTTCCAGCACCTTCTTCACCGTAGGTTGGTGGCCATGCCCACCCCGCCCCAGGCGGTCCAGGCATACACCTTATAGGTGCGCTCCGGGTGCTGCTGTCTTTCTCTGAACAGTGCCTTGCCCAGGAAATCGTTGGCAGCCGTGTAATCCACCTGTCCCTGGTTGCCGAACCGGGCCGTGACCGACGAAAAAGTGAACATGTACCGGTAGTCCCGGTCCTCTGCTGCGGCCAGCAGGTTCCGCAGCCCCTTAACTTTGACATCCATCACCAGTTCAAACGCTTTGCGCTCTTTTTTGGGATGAACTGGCTCATCTCCATACCTGCGGCGTGAAAAATCCCGTCAATGCGGTCACATCGATCCACCGCTGCCTTCACCGCCTCAAAATCGGTGACATCCGTGCAGAGATATTCCACGGAAACGCCTTGCGATTTGAGATGTTCGATATTGGCAATGGACTGCCTGACCCGCACAAGACGGTCCAGGGCCTGTTTCACCACCACCGGCTTTTCCCCGGGCATCTGGCTGCGCAACAGCGCCATCAGGTCAGCTTCTTTGGTATCCAGTTTCAACAGTTCCGGATCCGTGGAATAGATATCATTGATATCCAGGATCACCAGGTTGACCCGGTAATCCGCCACCACCTGTTTGAGGATCTCATAGGTGATACCCCCGGCCCCGCCGGTCACCAGCAGGGTATCCCCGTCCGATACAATGGGCTGGTCTTTTGTGCGGTTTCCGGGTGCATGGACAGCGCATACCGTTTCTTGTTTTTATATCCCATCTCGCACCGGGGATCGTCGGACAACAGTTCCCCCAGAAACAGGTCCGCGATCCGATCCAGGCTCTTTTTGGGCTGTTTGTAGGAAAAATCCACCACCTTGACCCGGGTGGCTTCCAGTTCTTTGTTGACGGTCTTGAGCAGGCCGCCCAGCCCGGCAAAAAGCGGATGGATCTCACCGCAGTCTGCCATATAGGGGAAAACCACTGAATCAAAGGTAAGGGTGCCGATCAGGGTGTCCGGACGGTCCAGTTGGTCATACAGGGTTTTGAGCAGCACAAACATGGACTTCACCGTGGTGTTCACATCCTGATCTGAAGCGAACGTGCGATTTTTCCGTTCAAAATACGCATCCAGGCCGGCCAGGTGGATCACTCCCGTGATCCCGGGCTTGCTTTCAGCAAATGCTTCAATAGCCTCCTGAAGTCTGTCTAGATCCGACAGATCGGCGATTACATCCGCATTTTCAGTGCCCAGAGTGACGACCGCACCGCCCTGTTTCTGAATCCGTTCGATCACAGCCTGAGCAAACCCGTGGGAATCCAGGGAGACCAGAAGCCGCTGTCCGGTAAAATCCGGCCGTCCGGATCCCGGCATGTCCACCTCGTCCACCCGCACCACCAGGCGCTTAATGGGAGAGGCCGGGTCCGGGAACCGGTCATCTGCAATATTCAGGACCTCTTGCTTTGCCGTATTCAGGATCAGGGTGCCCGCCCCCCATGTGCATCCGGTCCGTCCCCTTCATTGGTCCGATCCTGCTCGCCGATCCGGTAGCCGGGATAGGTTCTTCCGCCGGTACCGGTGCCGCCGGCACCTGTGTCTGGATATAGGCGGCCAGTTTTTCTATGGTGTTCAGATCTCTGAGCCGCAGGTCATCGGGCACGGCAAATCCGAATTTTGAGGCCACCTTGCCGAAGATCTCCACCTGTTTGACCGTGTCGATCCCCAGGTCCGCCTCCAGGTCCAGGTCTTCCGCAAGCATGTCCGGGGCATATCCGGTCTGGATGGCGATTACCTCTTTCACCACAGCGGTAGTGTCACTGTCCCTGCCGCCGGGCCGGGTTACAATCCGTTCCCCGGAATCCATGGTGTGGGCCGGGGCCAATACCGGGGATTCCACTGCCCCCCCGAAGCATCCGGCCCGGCGGCAGCCGGTGCCGGCTGGACAACGGTCCCGGCAACCGTCGTTTCTGGGGCCGGTCCAGCCGCACGGGAGCTGACATAATCTGCCAGTTTCGCGATGGTGTTCAGGTCCCGAAGCCGCAGATCGTCCGGCACGGAAAACCCGAAATGGGAGGCTACTTTGCCAAAGATCTCCACCTGTTTGACCGTGTCGATCCCCAGGTCCGCCTCCAGGTCCAGATCTTCTTCCAGCATGTCCGGGGTATACCCGGTCTGTGTCGCAATCACCTCCTTGACTTTGGCAGTCACCTGATTTGCGGCTGCCCTGCCGGTCACCACCCGTTCACCCGAATCCATGGTATGGGCCGGGGCCGGAGACGAAGCAGCCGGCATTTGGGGCGAAGGCCGGGCTGAAGCCAAAGATTCCGGGATTGCCCCGGACGAAGCCGATGCGGGGTTGCGGGCCCCTGTCCGGACCGCCACATAATCCGCCAGTTTGGCAATGGTGTTCAGGTCCCGAAGCCGCAGATCGTCCGGCACTGGGAATCCGAAATCCGCGGCGATTTTGCCGAAGATCTCCACCTGTTTGACCGTGTCGATCCCCAGATCCGCTTCCAGATCCAGATCGTCTTCCAGCATGTCCGGGGTATACCCGGTCTGGGTTGCAATCACCTCTTTGATTTTTCAGCGGTCCGCCCTTTGTCCGGACCAGAAACCGGGACTTCAGAAGTGACTGAAGTGGCGGGAGCCGGGACCGTCTGAATGGGGGACACCGGTTTTGCAGGTGCTTCTTTGGTCGCTGCCGGCCGGACCGCAGGGGCCTGGGATGACGTGTCCGTCAGTGCTGAGGGAGCTTCCGGATCACCGGCCACCACACACAGGGTGTTGTCAATAATTTTGAGTTCCGGTTTCTGAACCCCGGAAACCTTTCTCAGCCAACGGTGATAGGCCAGGTTGCCTTCCACCTGGTTCTCCTGAACCCGTTTCACAAACATGAACGCAAAATGGGACCCAAAACCGGCGGACAGGTGCAGGCCGTATTCACTGTCAATGTTTTCCTGGCCGGAAAAGTTAAGCTTTTGAAAATGGGCCGGGACTTTGGTCAGATTGGCGATGGGTGGGGCCTTGCGCTGCTGCAGAGCCTTAACCAAAACCACGTCCTCAATGGCAGCGCCTAAAGTATGGCCGGTGAATCCCTTGGTGTTGGAAATGCAGATCTCATTGAGATGCCCCGCAAACGTGGTTTCAAGGGCTGTCACCTCGGCATCGGCACTGCCGCCTCTTGCCGGGGTATAGGTCTCATGAGACATGAACAGGAGCTTGCCGGCATATTCCTGTTTTTTCAGTCCGGTGCGCTTTTCCACTTTACGGATGAACTTGGTCATTTCCCGGGCCATATGGGGCACATCAATGTTGTAGGTATGATAAGCCGAGTTGGCGATGTGGGTGCCCAGGATCTCGCACTGGCCGTTCATACCCCGTTTCGCCACTTCAGTTTCATCCTCGATCACCAGCCCACGGCCCCGGCCCCCAGGATGGTGCCGTTTCGGTCTTCGTCAAAGGGCTTGGCCGCCTCAGACACCCGCTTTTTAATGGTGGCGGCGCCCAGAGCCAGGAATCCGGACCCCACCCACTGGCCCTGCCGGGGCGAAGTGGCGTTTTCGCCACCCACCACCAAAACCCGTTTGCATCGGCCGGTGCGGATCCAATCCTCGGCAATGCCGATGGCCAGGGTGGTGGAGGCACAGGCCGAAGACACCAGGGTGTTGGGACCCTTGGCCTTGATGATCTGGGCCAGGTGGGCCGATCCCAGAGGACAGGCATTGGCCAGAAAGTTCCGGTCAAAGGTATATGTTGAAAAATCCTTGCGTTTTCTGGCCTTGGATTTAAAAACCATTCGGTAAGCTCTTCCTTGATGTCAAAGTCCTTGATGCGCTCCATCAGAAAATAGTAAATTTTCTCGAACTCTTCATGGGGACGTAGAAAAAACCGCTCATAATAGTATTTTTCCAGCTCGGCCATCAGGGTTTCGCTATTGGGCCACAGCGAGGTGATGATCACGCCGGTGTCTTCCTGCATCTCGGCCGGCAGGGCAAACCCGTCCGGCACCATGCTTCGGCCGCCCTTCATCTTCCTGTACTGCATGACCAAGGGAATATGGGCGTCCTTTAGGGCTTCAATGCCCGCGGCGATCCCCAGTGACATGGCCACGTCATACTGTTCCTTGATGCCGTATTCATCGGTGAGGTCGAAATATCCGAGCTGCCCGGCCAGGTGGATCACGTCCTCGGTTCGGGCGATCTGAACGAACCGGGCGTTACCGTCCGGCTGCTTGTACAGCTTGGTGATGTTCTTGTCCGCGATCTGCTCTTGGGCTTCCAGACTCAACGGCTCGATAAAATTCTCCCCGTTGAGAATGGCATCGAAATTGTCTTTGGCAAACACCCTCCGGCCTTTGCCGGGCAGGCCCACGGACACCCCGGAAATCAGGATACGTCCGGTGTTGAAATCAAACCGGTCCATGGCGTGGATGGCAGCTTCGCGTTTCTGCCGCTCAAACTCCTTGTACAGGATCTGTTCCAGCACCTCTTTGTTTTCTTCCTTGAACTGTTCAAAATCATGCGACAGGGTCATTTGCGGCAGAGTCTCCATGTCAGTGGGCTTTTGGGGTGATATCCCGTCACCGGCTTTTTGAGCCGGCACAGCAGGGACGGACGGAGGATGCACAAACAGGCTGTTGCAGTCAATCAGGTACCGCCTGCAGGTCTGGAATGCGTCAACTTCCCCCTGTCGGGCATCCACGGTCACGGCCGTGGCATATTCACCGATGTTGATATGTTTGAGCAGATTCACCAGCAGCCGGGAAGGGCCGATTTCGATGAAATGGGTCCGGCCGGACACGTAGACGTTTTCCACGGACCGGATGAACTCCACCGGAGACACGATCTGCCGGGCCAGCAGGTCCTTGACCTCTTTTTCACTTTCCGGATAAGGCTGTGCCAGGGTATTGGAGATGATCCGGCCGTACCGGGTCCGGTTGAAATTCAGAGTATCCAGATAGGCCCGCAGCTCGTCTGCGGCCTCCTGCAGCAGCGGTGTGTGAAATGCGCCGGTGAGATTGAGCTTTTTGTACGCCACGTCCTGCCCGGAGAGAAAGTCGCAGAACTTGTCAATGGCTTGCGCCTTGCCGGATACGGCCGTCTGTTTCTCACTGTTCTTGTTGGTGATATAAATATCGGCAATAAAAGACTGGCGCAGCAGGGATTCGGTCTCTTTTTCATTCTTAAACACCACCATGATTTTTCCGGGCTGTTTGAGAGTGCTCTCGTACATCAGGTCCGATCTTTTGATGATCAGCCCATGGCATCCTCAAATCCCAATATGCCCGAACAGAACAGTGCCGTGTATTCCCCCACGGAATGACCGATGAAATAGTCCGGTGCAAACCCTTCCTTTGCCAGGCGGGAACAGATGGCCGCCGAGGACAGGAACACAGCCGGCTGGGTATTCTGGGTGGAGTTCAGAGCCGGGTCATCCCCGAACATCAGGTCCAGGATGGAATACCCCCGGATTTTGAAAAAGATCTCATCTCCCTGGTCCAGAACCTTGCGGATATGGGAATCGGTCTCATACAGCTGTTTCATCATGCCCGGCCGCTGGGCTCCCTGGCCGGAAAGCAGGGCCACCATGCGCAGCTTTTGACCCCCGGGACCAGCGGAGTAAGCGGTGTCGCTCACCACCAGATCATCGCCGGACACCTGGCGGGATTCCGCTTCTATCACAGGTTCCTCCAAAGCCGGAGCGGTGTCTTTTGGCTCCAGAACCCGGGGCAGGGTCCCCATGATCAGGTGGGCGTGGTTGCCGCCGATGCCGTTGACATTGGAGGCAAACCGCAAAGGCTGCCCCGGTTTTCTGTCAACCGGGCTTGTGGCGGGGTTCAGCACCTTGCTGTGGTTCAACGTGGAATAGGCTTTGTCATAATTAAAATCCGGCAGGATTGTGCCCTTCTGGTTCATGAGCATGAGCTTGGCCAGAGCCACGGACGGGTTGGCCGCCTTGAAATACCCGAACTGGGGTTTGATATTGCCGCAGTGCATAGAATGCCTGAAGCTGGCCTGGATCACCTGCTGCTCGACCATGTCTCCGAACACATTGGAAAATGCGAACAGGTCCACATGATTGATCTCCGACTTTCGGATGCCCGAGCGCTGGTAAGCTTCGTTGATCACGGACTTGAAGGTATGTTCCGACGGGGCCAGCAGATGGTCCGGCACGGACGAGCGCACCGTGCAGTCATGGATCTCACCAAAAATCGTCATGCCGGCTTCCCTGGCTTTTTTCAGGGTGGTGAGCACGTGCACGGCCGCCCCTTCGCCCATGACATATCCCTCGGCCCGGCTGTCAAAGAAATACCCGTCGGTTCCGGACAAAAGTCCCAGGCGCTTGAACGCCATAAGCACGGCCGGATACAGGTTGCAGTCCACCCCGCCGGCCAGGACAAAGTCCAGATCCCTGTGCCTGAGCATCCGGGCCGCGTTCCGAATGGCGATGGTGGCCGAGGCACAGGAAGCGTCGATCACGTAGTTGGCACCGTTGAGTCCGAAATGGTTGGCAATGCGGCCGGAAATGATATTGGACAACAGTCCCGGGGTGGTGTCTTCGTTGTTTTCCGGAATGGTGCTCCGGATCACGCTCAGCAGTTCATCTGCCACAGCCTTTGCCCGGGATTTGTCCACCCCTTTAGCTTTGACCACGGCATTGGCGATAAACTGTTTTCTCACCCGGATGATGTTTTTGCTCTGGCGTTCTCCGGCAATGGTACCCAAGATTACCCCGGTTCTGACCGGGCCCCCGTCCACGGACAATAGGCCGGATCCGGACAGGGCCTGATCTGCGGCCTCCAGCCCAAAATCTGGGCCCGCTCGATGGATTTCACCATGGTGGGAGGCATCCGGTACTTGAGATTGTTGAACGTGAAATCTTTGACCACCCCGGCCTTGACTCTGGGCAGATGATAAATGGAATCTTTGGGAAACGCGGCATACGCCTCGTTGTCAAAATGATCCTCTCCCAGATGGGACAGCTGTTTCTCCCCACTGCACAGTTTTTCCCAAAACGCGCCCGTATCTTTTGCTCCGGGCAGAAACACGCCCAGCCCGGCCACCACAATGCGGTCCTCATTGAAATCATGACCGGGATCGGAAAAATCTCCCGGGCCAGCGGCTGGTAGGTGTTGGTCATCTCCTGCACCACCACATGGTAGTTGATGCCGCCGAACCCGTAGGACGA
>LQAH01000110.1_pt1 | contig 25935 bp, 37 predicted proteins | sample 1535791 | NCBI WGS metagenome assembly LQAH01 (sample SAMN04331585, study PRJNA305678) | bioreactor metagenome | isolation source: bioreactor_4 inoculated with Wadden Sea sediment 2nd replicate of a... | place: Germany:Bremen
AAACGCCTTTTCCACGGTTTTTTCCCTGTCCTTGTTCACCAGGCAGCAGGTGGCGGGTGATATCAGGCTCTGGGCCAGGATCTGATCCATGGGAACCCCTTTTTTGTCCAGGGACTGCCACACGGTTTTGAGCCGGAACGCCAGCAGGTCCAGGTTTTCCGTTTCAAAGGTATCCATGCCCGTGGGCACGATCCCCCACACCAGGATGCCGCCTCTGTCCAGAAACCGTTTCACCGACCGGGTGCTGGCGCCGAAGATATCGGCATTGGTATAGATATCTAGGGACAGAATATCCATGTCCAGGCCCAAAAGGAAATCCCAGTCCGGGTTCCCGCACAGGTGGATGCCCCGGGGCCGGTCAACGGTGGAGAAAACAGATCCAGGTCCTGCTTGGCCTTTTGTTCCCCATACCGGACAAGGCGGAAAACACGAACTGCATGCCCGGCTCGTCAATGAACATGAACGCATCGGGGTTTTTCTGCTTGAGCTTTGACAGCTGCACATTGATGCGCTTTGCCATGAATTCGAACATGAACGGCCGCACTGTGTCGTCAAACAGAATGGGCCGTTCGTCCTGGTCCAGGATGTTGAATCCGAAGCTCACCGGCCCTTCCAGCTGGCCCCTGACAGCCGCCCGGTCCGACAGGTCCAGGTCCAGAAACCGGTGATATACCGCGGAATAGGTGTTGCTGATATCAAAATATTCCGGGTTGTCAAAATGGTCCATGGCTGCTTCAAATTCTTCCACAAACCGGTCCATGGAAAACCGCAAGGTTTTTTTTCCAGATCCAGGATAATTCCTGGAAAATGTTCGGCCGCCTGGACATACATGTCTTCGTAATAGGAATAATTGGGCAGCTGAGGCCAGAACGGAATGTCCAGGGTCAGGGCCGCGTCCAGGGCCCGTTCCACATCCGTGTGGGGCATCACCGCCATGGCCGTGGTCAGAAGATTGCCGGGGATGGTCATGTCACTCTCCTTTCATCTCAATGGACGGTGCCGTTTGAGTGCGTTTTGCCTTCAAAGCCTGAATCATTTTTTTTTATTTTTTCAACATCAATTTCCGGGTGTCCGCCTATCGGAACAGATGGAGAGCGGGTCACATGAGCCAGGTAGGCTTCCTTGGGGATACGGTTGTGCCAGTTGCCTGACAGCCGGGCTGCGGCAATGCCGGTGACAAACAGAACGGCGATGACCATGCCGGGAAGGGCATGCCGGAAGGATGAACGGGCCGGGGGCAGAGAAAACTGGATCGCATTTTTTCCGGACACACCGTGACACAGGACAGGCAGGCAGAGCATTCCGGCGATCGAATCTTTTGTTTTTTCCGGATCTGAATCCGGCCGGGGCAGTGGTGCTCGCATGCGCCGCATTGGATGCAAAGATCCGGGTCTCTTTGAATGCTTCCAATGCTCAAAATCCGAGAACACTCAGTGCTGCTCCATAAGGCACAAATACCGGCACCAGAAATAAGGTATCCCAAAAGACAGTCCGATCAGACCCAGCATTACTTTGAGCGCCAAAGGAGAGATGTCAGTGAAAAATGCCAGCATCTGGATATCGGCAAACCGGTTGTAGGGGCTTTGGATGAACTGCTCGATGGCCGGCGGCGGCATTTTGTAAAAGATATAATAAATGAAAAATCCGGCCAGCAGGTATTTCAGGCTTCGCAAACAGGTATCGATCCATCTGGGCAAAGCCAGGGTCCGGTGAAACAGCCGGAAGTGAAATTTAGCCAGGATATCGGACAGCAGACCGAACGGGCACACCCAGCTGCAAAACCCTTTTTTGACCACAAAGGCTGTGGAGCAGACGATCAGAAAAATCACCAGCCCGGATGGGTGAATATCATTGATGGTCCCGGTAACTGCCATGTGCTTCAGACTGACCAGGGCGCTGATGGGAAGAAACGCCTCCACCCCCGGAGGCCGGTTGAAATCCGGAACGATCCCTTTTTCCAGGAGAAAGACAAACCATGTGAACTGAACGCCGACGGCAAGGACGATTCCCAGAAATATCAGCTGAAACCAGCATCTGACGGAGAAGAATGAACCGGAAAGAGATTTTTGCCTGTCATAAGTGTTTATCCTGTTATTTATACAGAGTCATGTGTCCACTTGTAACAGCGCCGGATGCCAGGTGCATTGATTCAGGTCAATTTTTTTAAAGAATTTTTTTTCTCCGGGTGATCCGGGTCATCCTGGGTCAGATACCGGACCAGAACATTTGTATCCAGTCCTATCATACGGCTCCAGAACCTGTTCTGACGGCATGTTCCATTTCTTCCAGGGAAACCGGCTTGGATGGTCTGGGGAACATTCCCTTGAACTGACCGACCTGGATCTGTTTGGGTATCAGCCGAACGCTCTGATCACTTTCAAAAACGAACTCAACCCGGTCTCCAGCACAGAGGCTGAGTTTTTCCCGTAAGGCCTTGAGCAATGTAATCTGACCTTTGCTTGTCAATGTGGCATGCATGGCATTCTCCGATTTATCCTTTTCCTTGCTTTACAGTAAGTTTTTTCCGTCATATTGCCAATAAGGCTGTCCGGTTCCGGGGTCTTCTGGTGCGGGGTTTGGAAGATCAGGTAATTCAGCGCGGTTCAAGTTGACGGCAGAAATGGTCCTGGACCGGGAAATGACGGCGGCATTCCGAATCGTTTTTCAAGGTGGTAGCTTGGCCGTCTGCTATACTGATAGTTTGTCCCAACGAAGCACATGGGCGACCACCATGCCTGAAATAAATCCGGCAGCCAGGTTCGATGCCAGGGTGATACCCAGAATCAGTGTGACGACAAACAGGTCTTTGCGCTGATCGATGTCCATCATTGCAAGAGTCAGCTGTGCACCTGCGAATATGAGCAACACCCCAAGGATAGACATGGGGATTAAATTGAATACCTGAACGATACTGTTTCCGAAAACAACAGCCAGGCTCACAAACAGCACACCGATCATGAGATTGGAACCAGCCGTCCGTGCGCCGAAGCGATAATGGGCAGCCAGCCCTCCGGCACCGTGGCAAAGCGGCATCCCTCCTAAGCTGAAACTGAGAAAGTTGGCCAATGCCATACTCACGCATGCCTTTCGGTTTGTCAGGTTCGATGATTTTTCAGCGAAGTATTCATTGGAAAGATCCGTGTATGCGATGACTGCATTCCCCAGAGTCATGGGCAGCTGGGGGAGCACTAAAGCAAACAGGGCAAAGGTGAAATCTGCTCTGGCCGGAAAGTCAAAAGGAAACAGCCGAGGCAGATGAAATCCAAAGGTGATGCTGTTGATATCACTTTTTATCCCGAAAACAGGCCCAGCAGAAGCCCGCCGGCCACAACAATCAAACCGGCCGGATATTTCCGGCTGTCCAGCAGAAGCAGGGTCACAATGGCAGCGATGATCCCGATGATGACGCTGATTGGAATGCCGGCCAGGGCCTGTACGGTAAGGTGGGGTTCCACCGCCTCCTTCAGAGCCTGGTATTTCGAACTTCCCATGATGAACTTGACTCCTCCGGAAATCAGCAATGCACCGGTAGACAGTTGCACACCCCGAACCACCGGTTTCGGGGTGAATTTCCGGATCAAGTCGATGGCCCCGGTCAAGCCTACGATCAAAAGAAACACTCCCATGAGAAATCCGGATGCCAGGATCTGCTCGGCGCTCATGGCCGTGGCAATGGCATAGGCACCGATGACCTTCATGGGCTGGACCGGAACGGTCATGCCAAAGTAAGTCCCGGACAGGACGTAGAAGAGCCCTATACTGATAAACAATCCCACCGGGCTGAGACCATTGAACAGCACCATGGCGATGGCTATGGGAAGCAGTGTGCCCAGATCCCCCAGAGAACCGGCCAGTTCCATTCGGTTAAATTTGTAACGCTCAGACATGGGTCATCTCCCTGATAGTCACGTAAAATTTTATAATCGTGATAGTATAGCCATTGACAAGCGCGGTCAAGTATTTTATTGAATGGTTTTATCAACAGATTGTAACGGCAAGCACTTTTTTGAAAGCCGGGAAGACCGAAATGGCGGATCAAAACGATATTTTTGATAGCCGGAATGGGTATTAACGGACACAACAGATCACAGCCGGATTATTTCCGTGGATCATACAGCCCCATGCCTGGATACGGCTCATCTGTATCAGCTGGAGCAGGCTTTTCGAAAGTGGGCAGTTGATTCACCCCGCTCAGACGTCCGGCTTTCCCGCCTCAGGATTCTGATCACGTTTTGCTGATCCGGTATACCGGGGCCAAACTCAATGAGGTGCTGGGAGTCAACCCGTTGACAGACATCGACACGACGCATCATGCGGTGACCTATGGCATCACCGGGCCTGACACCGGTTCGAAATCCAGGAAGGTCCATCTGTCGGAAAGCCTGTGTCATGAGATTCTGGAACTGATCCGCACGCCGCTGTTCAAGGCAAAACAGAGCCGGACGTCTGATCTGGATCCGGGATTTGTGCGCCGCAAATTTTATGAACGGGCTGCTGACTGCGGGTTTGCCAAGGAACTGGCCGGCCCGGAAGCGATCCGCAGGGCCAGGGCCGTTGAATTGATGCAGGGCAATCTGCCCTTGCCGGCGGTCCAGAAAATTCTGGGGCACACATCCGCGGACCTGACGTCGTCCTATGTCACGTTTCAGAATCCGAGATCCAGGACACTGCCCGGCGTTTCATGGAAAAGGAGTCCGGCCGCAGAACCAGTGCCAGGAACGCTTTTTCTGTAAAGTGACTGATATTCTTACCGGATGCATTCAGACCCGGGTGGAGATGGTCACCATGGACGGCTATCCGGTGGTGACGGTGATCACCAATGACAGTGTGTACCGGTTGGGGCTGGTTCCCGGCAAATGGATCGTCGCCGAGGTTAAGGCCCCCATGGTGATGCTCCAGGACGGGGCATCCGCTTTCAGAGGCAGTGCGGAAAACAGATTCAAGGGGACCGTGACCCGCATCATTCGGGGGAAAATCAACACGGAATGCATTGTCAAGGTCTCGGACACCGTCCATATTTGCGCCGTGATGTCATCCAGCGGCCCCTGGCTGTCACGTATCCGGCAGGGTGATCCGGTGTGGGCGTTTTTTTCCTGTTTTTCCGTGGTGATTCATCTGGACTGACCGGCTTCTCCGGCAGGGTCAATGATTACGTAGAATATCCGGGTGAAGAATGCCGTATGTATTAAAGCTGTTTGCGACTGTCAGCCGGATGGCCAGAAACACGGTGATGGAGGTGCCTGAAAAATGGCGATCATGATGGCGATCTGATATTTGATGGCGGTAAAGGGATCGGCGCCGGCAAGAATGACGCCTGTCATCATGCCGGGCAGAGACACCAGGCCGATGGTCGCCATGGAGGCAATGGTCGGGGCAAGCGCGGATCTAAGCGCGTCCCGGAAAAAAGGGCTCACCGCTTCTGTCAATGCAGCCCCGTACGCCAGTGACTGATGATACGATTTTTCGTTTGTGTGGATGGACTGATAAAAACTGTTGAGCCCGATGATATCCGCTCTCAGGCAGTTGCCCAGAATCATGCCGGCCAACGGGATGACGTACTGGGGCCTCAAACCATCCGGGCGGTCTGAGAATGATGCCGGCAAAAAATATCATGGGCAGCAAGGTACCTGACAGCAGCGCGATGAACATGGGCAGCAAAAAACGCTTCAGCTTAAGTCTACAGCCTTTGAGAATGGACAAATCCGCCACCAGGATCATGGCAGCCACCCAGGCCAGGTTTAAAAAAGGGTTGTTCAGTTGAAACACCACCTGCAAATATAGCCCGACAAACAGCAGCTGGACTGTCATTCTTAGCACAGCCACTGCTGTTTCTTTCAGCATCCCCACCCGCAGATACAGCATGGTGGCCAGAGGAAAAATCAGCAGCAGGTATCCGCCGGCAAGACTTAGCAAACTGATATCAATAATCTGATTCATCGGTTTTTCCCTCACATCTTTTGGATCCCTTTCATGTCCACGACCCTGGTGGCAAACCCTATCCATTCGGAATCATGTGCGACAGAAAGGATTGTAGTACTGTCCGCTTTTTTGAAGTAATCGGCCACGGCCTGTTTATTTTTCGTGTCTAAGGCGGAAGATGCTTCATCGAGCAGCACAATGGGGCGGTCCAGCAAAATGGCTATGACCAGGGCGATCCGCTGTTTTTCACCGCCGGAAAGTCGGGTAATCTGTTTTTCCAGCAAGGGTTGCGGCAAATTGAATTGCTCCATGATGGCCGGAAGGCGGGCAAGGTTGTCATGCAGGCCGGCATTGGCCCGATAGGTGAACGGGGTTTCAATGATTTCCTTGACACTGCCGGCACCCAGATCCGGTTCCTGGGCCACATAGGCGATGTGCCGCCTTTTTTGCCAGACATTGTGACGGGTGACAGTCTCTCCCAGGATTGATACGGTTCCGGAATCGGGTATCACAAGACCCAAAATGCACCTGAGAACCGTGGATTTTCCGGAACCGGACGGACCGGTAAGGGTCACCTTGTCCCCGTGAAAAATGCTCAAAGACAGGTCTTTTAATACGGGTTGCCCTTCAAAGGACAGATGCAGGTGCTTCAGTTCGACCGCTGTTTGAAAGTCGGGTGAGGTCATAGTAAGAAGAATATACTGACATCCAATCGGAAATAGTCAAGGCTTTTTCAGAAATGGATTCTGATATGGCCGGTTTGATTTCCCGGGGTGCGGGTATTGTTGTCACCGGCAATGAAGTGTTCAGCGGTCTGATCACAGACAAATTCGCCCCGATTCTGGAAAGCAAGCTAACAGATTTGGGATCAATGGTGTCCGGCATTTCTTTTGCACCGGATGACGCCGATCTGATTCAACAGGCCGTCGAGACCCATCTCAAAAACGGGTGTGATTTAATTCTGCTGACCGGGGGAATGAGCGCGGACCCGGATGATGTGACCCGGAAAGGTATACACCGGGCCGGCGCTGATGAGATGCATTACAGGGCTGCGGCCCTGCCCGGAATGTGCCTACCCCATTGCCCGTTCGGCAAGGGATGTAGGCATTTTCAATTTGATCTTTTCCCAGGTCTGATGAGGTGAGGAATACACTAGGTCACCTGGTCAGCACCAGAATTCCAGACAATTGCCCTCAGGATCGGTGAGATAGATCACTTCTGCGCCCCAGGCATGGGTGGAGACAGGCGTGGGGTTGAGCCCGGCCCGGCACAGCCGGGACCGGGTTTTTTTTATGTCCTTGACCTGAAAGGTGATGAGATGCCCTTGTCCTCGGCTGGTGCCCCGGGTGGTGCGGCCGGCATCGGCAATGCTCAGCCGGGCCGTGTCCGTGAGCCGGAATTCCACAAACCAGCCTTTAGACACTGTCACCGGCAGCTGAAGCCCGGTTTGGTAAAAGGCAACGGTTTCCGGCCATTTTTCACAGTATACAATGGTATTGGAACAGACAATTTCTCCCTGCAGCCCATGAGAATCATGGCTGGCCGCCGGCTGGTGGTGTGTCATGACTTTAGGCTTCTCCGATGGTTTTGCCGAAATTGAAGCAGTTTTCTTTTGCCTGGGTGTCCGGGTTCCACTGGACACGCAACCCCTCGTTCAATAGTTCAAATCCGCCCTGTTCCAGTTTGTCGGAGAGCACTTTTACGGATTCCCCGCTCCAGCCGTAGGAGCCGAATGCGGCTGCTTTTTTCTCCTTGAACCGCAGCCCGATGATCTCTTCAAATAGCCCGGCCAGTGCAGACAGAATCCCCTTGTTCACAGTGGGCGATCCGGCCAGAACTGCTTTGGATTTGAAAATTTCAGTGATAATGTCGTTTTTGTCGGACTTGGCCACATTGAACAGTTTTACGGCGGCGGAACTGTCTGCCGCAAGAATGCCCTTGGCAATGATCTCCGCCATTTTTCGGGTGCTTTCCCACATGGTATCGTAGATCAGGGTGATCTGGTTTTCCGCATATGCATCGGCCCATTCCATATATTTTTTCACGATTTGTGTGGGATCCTGCCGCCAGATCACGCCGTGGCTGGGGCAAATCATGTCCACGGGCACGTTTAAGGCCAGCACTTCCTTGATTTTCCGGATCACTTGGGCGCTGAAGGGAGTCAGGATATTGGCGTAGTATTTGATGGCCTCCTGGAACAGTTCTCCCTGGTCCACCAGGTCGTTATACATCAGCTCCGTGGCCAGGTGCTGGCCGAATCCGTCATTGCTGAACAGGATATTGTCGCCGGTGAGATAGCAGAACATGCTGTCCGGCCAGTGAAGCATGGGGGCCTCGATAAAGATCAGATCTTTTGAACCGATACTGAGTTTGTCCCCAGTTTTGACCACCTGGAAATTCCAGTCTTGGTTATAATGGCCTTTGAGGGATTTTACCCCGTTGGCCGTGCAGTAGACAGGCACGTCCGGGATTTGCCGCATCAGTTCCGGAAGAGCGCCTGAATGATCGGATTCCGCATGGTTGGCAATGATGTAATCGATCTGGTCCAGGGAAATTTCGGTTTTGAGGTTTTCCACAAAATTCTTTGGAAAACGGGGACCATACCGTGTCGATGAGCACATTTTTTCATCTTTCACCAGATACGCGTTATAGGAGGATCCCCGGTGGGTGGAATATTCCTCTCCGTGGAAATGCTGCAATTCCCAGTCGATTTTTCCCACCATGAAAATATTATCTTTGATTTTGAAATGCATGACTGCCTCCTTGATTTAAATGAACCTCTCCCTTATGAATTAAAGGGATCATGCCTGTAAAAGTCAAGGATTGTTTTTCGCATTCCATATCGCTTTGCCAGGGATGATGGTGAGCTTTATCGTCAGGGTTGACAACCGGGTGTTTTGCCTTCATAATTTTTCACAGAGGGTATTATCAGAAATGTTCACAGTAAAGGCGGATATATGTTTCAACTGACCTCCAAAGATATTCTTGAAGCAAAAAAGCGCTGGACCTACCGAATCGCGCCACCATGGCGGAAATCAAGTCCGTTACAGAGAACTGCTCAAGCGCTGGCATCCGGACAAAAACAGGGATAATCCGGATGGGTGCCAAGAAAAAACCCGTCAGATCACCATTGCCTATCAGACGATCCTTCTGTATTGTGAGCAATATGCCTATTCCTTTGAACCTCAGGAAGTGGAAAAATACCTGTCCACAGAAGAATGGTGGAAAGACAGATTCGGTCATGATCCTTTGTGGGGAAAACCGGATCAATCATAAACAGGGAAACATCAAGGAGACAAAACCATGCGCGTGATCAAACTCAGTGAAACCAATGAATTCAAACCCGGCGTGATGAACCGGTTTTTTTTGGTGGAAACATCTGAATATTTTAAAATCATCAATTTCAATCTGGATGCCGGGGTGGTGTTTCCGGTTCACTCCCATGATCTGGACGGGGAGCTGTCCATTCAGGTGCTGGAGGGAAAAGGGTGGTTCCTTGGGAAAAACGATGAAAAAATCCCCGCAGAAACAGGAAATATCCTGGTTTCAGAGATCAGAGAACCTCATGGGGTTGAAGCGGATACAAAAATGAGAATCCTGGTTACGATCGCACCGCCCATCTGAAAAAAATCCCCGCCAGCAGGATGATTTTGTTCTTGACACCTGTTCCGGTTCAGTTCAGATAGATTTGGGTCAATTGATCGATCATCAAATGAAAGGCTTCATGTTGTCCGGTATCGATTCCTTCTGTTTCGGGGGTTTCAACGTTTTGATAGCGTTTTTCATCGGTTTGATTCAAATTAAGGTTGGTAACGCTGGATGGTGTGTTTCCGGTCGTTCCGTTTTCCCGGTGCAGGCCGGAAACACACAGATCCGTTACGATGGGCCGGATTAATTGCCGGCCATCATGGCAGCGATGTCTTCATCCACATCACCGGTGGGTTTGATGTCAAAGTTTTCCACCAGCACATTGAGCACAGTGGGGGACACAAATGCCGGGAGCGTGGGCCCTAAGCGGATGCCTTTGACGCCCAGGTGCAACAGGGCCAGGAGCACGGCCACGGCTTTTTGTTCATACCAGCCGATGTCAAAGGAGATGGGCAGGTCGTTGATGTGATTCACGCCGAATACTTCCTTGAGCTTCAGGCGATGACGGCCAGAGAGTATGAATCGTTACACTGCCCCGCATCCAGGACTCTGGGGATGCCGCCGATATCGCCTAAATCCAGTTTGTTGTACCGGTATTTGGCGCATCCGGCCGTGAGGATCACCGTGTCTTTGGGCAGTTTTGGGCCACTTCGGTGAAATATCCCCGGTTTTTCATGCGGCCGTCGCAGCCGGCCATGACAATAAAGCGCTTGATGGCCCCTGATTTCACGGCGTCCACCACCTTGTCGGCCAGGGCCAGAACCTGGTTATGGGCAAATCCGCCCACCAGGGTCCCTGTTTCGATCTCCTGGGGAGGCTGACATTTTTGGCGCAGTCGATTACAGCGGAAAAATCTTTTGTTTTACTGTTTTGTCTGTCCGGAATATGGATCAGGCCGGGATAGGAGACCACGCCGGTGGTGAAAATGCGGTTCTGGTAGGTGTTTTTCTTTTTGATGGGAATGATGCAGTTGGTGGTCATGAGAATCGCACCGTTAAAGGTTTCGAAATCCTCATTCTGGTGCCACCAGGAACCGCCGTAATTGCCCTTGAGATGGGGGTATTTCTTAAAGGCCGGATAGTAGTTGGCCGGCAGCATTTCGCCGTGGGTGTAGACATCCACGCCTGTGCCCTCTGTTTGTTTCAGCAGTTCGTCCATGTCTTTAAGGTCATGGCCGGAGATGAGAATACCAGGGTTGGCGCCCACGCCAAGGTTGACCTCGGTGATTTCCGGGTTGCCGTAGGCACCGGTGTTGGCCTGGTCCAGGGCGGCCATGGTGTTGACGGAGCATTCACCCGCTTTGAGCACCATGCCCACCATTTCGTCCACGGACAGGTCCTCGGTGGTGGAGGCCAGGGCATTGAGGATGAAGTCATAGATCTCGTCTTTTTCCACCCCAGAATGGCGGCATGGTCGGCATAGGCGGCGATGCCTTTGAGCCCGATGACCAGCAGTTCTCTCAAGGACCGAACATCTTCGTTTTCCGTGGCCAGAACCCCTACCTTTTTGGCTTTTTCCTGAAATTCCGCCTCATTGTCTGAAAACCAGAGAGCGGCGTCGGGCAGGGCACCGGGGACTTTGCCTTCCACTTTGTCCTTCAAGGTTTTCTTGAATTCCTGGCTTCTTTGATCCATTTAACCAGATTGGTATCATTGAAGTTCACGTTAGAGATGGTGGTGAACAGGGCCTTGGTCACAAAACGGCCCGCTTCCTGGGTCAGATCCACGCCGGCTTCTTTGCCTTTTTTTGCCAGCACGGCAATGCCCTTGAGATTGAAAATCAGCAGATCCTGGAGATTGGCAGTGGTTTCTTCCTTTCCGCATACGCCTCTGACGGTGCATCCGGTGTTTTTGGCGGTTTCCTGACATTGAAAACAGAACATGGTGTTTCCTCCTTGCGGTTATCGGGTTAAGTGATTGGTTTATTTAACAGCGGGTCAGATAATATTTCCGGCCGGCTGACGGTTAATTCGCTGACAGGATATGGCAGATAAAGACCCTTTACCTTGATATGAATCAATTTATGATAATAAACATAAAAAAAGGTTTTTAAAAGTTAAATTTTTACTACCAGCGATTCCGGTCAGACGGTCGTTGTCATCGGCCACGGGGATCCGACGGTTCGGTCCTTCCGAATCATGGGAAGGTCTGAAATATCATTATCTGCCAGATACTTGACCACATCGGTGACCGCATGTCTCAGCCGGTATACGGTCAGAAAATCGGACAGGGTGATGTCCAGGTATCCGGGGACCTGTCTCATGGCCACCACAATATCAACATTGGTGATGGTGGGGGTACATTCATTGAGCGTACTGAATTTCACGAATCATCTAAAATGGTGTAAACTAATTGTTTTTATTGAAAAATAGACATCATCGAAAAAATGACTACGCCATCATTGTTTCTGGGATGCCTGAAATCATGATCCACCGCAAAAGGTTTCTGATTATTTTCTTGAATTGGTCTGCGATGAGGCAGAATCCCGAGTTCCGGAATTGGAGCGCTGGCACTGATTTCCCTCGGCCATCGCGTATCCGGACCTATGGGCAAGAATTGGGAGATTTGTGGGCAGATTGCGGTATTGACAGTGAATGACATCCGCTAAAGGCAGTCCTGGCGCACAGGCCCGGAAAAGAGATGGCAATCCCGGTGGACAAAATCAATGAGTTTCAGTTTGTCGAAACCCTTGACCTTGACCGGGCCCGGGCAGGACACGATTATATGGTTGAGATGTATCAGGAAAACCGGGTAAATGTCCACCTGCTGGAACCCACTCCGGGCATGACACCCAATCAACTATATTGTGCCGATCTTTTTGCCATAACCCCTGAAGGAGCCATCCTTGCCAGGCCTGCTCCCACGGTCCGGGCCGGATAGGAATGCTGAGTGGCGAAAACATTGGGAAATCTCGGGATACCCATGTTAAAAGTTTTAACCGGCACAGCCTCTTTAGAAGGTGTGGATTTCATGTGGGAGGATGTGTGGAAAAAATTTGAAGATTCCTATGAATAAGGCTTATAATGAGTTTAACAAATAAAAAACAATCAAAGTCAGGAGGCTACCCCAAGTGAAGTCAGGTAAAGCACGAGTTATTGCTAAATTCCACAATATTCCGACAATCCGTTTTGGAGACCAGGAATTGATATTTTTTTCCGGCATAATTGTTTTTCAGCATCTGTTCAAGCGGATTGCTCTAAAAAAAGATTGAAAAGATGCTTTTCCCATCTGAAGATATCCCGTACATTCGGTCATCATCTGGTGACGACGCTTCTTGTCATCCACTTGATTCCGGGTTTCAAACGGTTGCGTGAAATTGCCTATTAAAAAGACGATCCAATGATTTTCCGGATGTGTCGACCATTTCAAGAAGCCTTTCCCAAATGGATGATGCCAGCGTTGATAACGTTCAAGACCTGTCCCGATCCCTATCAGTACAAGGTGATCGTTACCAACAAGACGGAATCGGCAGAAACAGTTGTCCTGTTTCATAATGGTCAAGGATCTCAGGAATTTTTGTTTGGAACTGCCCCAAATGATATGGTCCTCAGCATTATCCATGCAAAAGACTCAATACCAACCAGATTTTACACTGGTATCGACGATGGCACACAATTTATCTCGTGAGATGCAGATGGTTGCAAATCCGGGTAAAACACATGCCAGACCTAAAAGCCTGGCTTTTTATGAGTTTTAGGGATAGTATGGTATGTGCATTCCTATCCCCGTGGACGAACTCGGGAAGGCAACGGCGCCATGGGCCGGATGATTGGGATTTTTACGCCGGGAAACGGCAAATCCGTAGTGGCGTGCTCTGCCGCCAAAGGCCACAAGCACGGTGTATTTGTTTAGTCAAAGCCGATTGAAGGTGAATTAGAAGGGATACGGCATTTTAAAGAGTGGTGGAAAAATGATCGACATCAATAAAAATGAAAACGTGTGCACAAAGGTTCTCTCGGATTCTGTCTTTACCATTGACGAATTCAACAGACCGGTATTGCAGATTCAGTCGGATCAGAAGCTGTGGGAAAGTGAGCATTTTATGGAGCTCTATTTCGCCCAATGTGTCGCGGGAATCTGGTTCATGGAGGCGGAAGAGCCGTTTGCGTGGGACGATACCATTGACAAGGAAGCCGCACTGGATTATGCCTTTGCCCATCAGCATATCGTCAGGGTCAATGACGCCATGCTCCAGCAGTATGGCGCCTCCAAAGAACAGTTCATGGGCCTGACTTTAAACGATTTTTCTGGCATGACTTGGAAAATGCAAGGAAAATGTGGCGCCGTATTTTTGACCATGGAAAGCTCACCTGCGAAACCTGTGAAAGACGGTTTTTTAAAAACAATAAATTTGCAGGAGATTTGGTTTGGTTTCTGGGTGATTACTTTTGCATATATAATGCAGAAGGCAAAATGGTTGGTCATTTTGGATCTCAACGGGATATTACCTCCCGCAAGCTGGCCGAAAAAGCCCTGAGCGAAAGTGAGGAACGCTACCGGTTTTTGACCAAAAATGTGGCCGATGGAATAATGGTGGTGCTAAATCACCGCGTGGTATTTGTCAACGACGCCCTGGTTAAAATGTCCGGGTATGTTGATTCGACCCAGCTGATCGGAAAGGATGTTTCTATTCTTATTTCAGATGAATTCCAGGATCAGTTCCGGCAAATCCTCTGCAGTTTTCGAAAAAACGACCATGCCGGCAATATTTTCCAGACGATTTGCGTCACCCGGGAAGGACGGAAGTTTTGGGCTGAGGGTAATAACGCCCTGATCAATTGGAATGATGAGGCAGCCTTGCTGTGCACGATGAGGGACATTAATGATAAAAAAATAAAAGAACTGGAGATTCAGGCGCGGGCGGAAAATCTCCAGCAGATTAATAAAAGATTAAAAGCCAGCATCAAGGAACGTTTCCGGTTCTGTGACATCATCGGAAAAAGTCCGGCCATGCAGAAGGTTTATGAACTATTATCCGTGCAGCCGACTCCGATACCAATGTGGTGATATACGGGGAATCAGGGACCGGTAAGGAGTTGGTAGCCAATGCGATCCACGAGGTGAGCAGACGCAGTGAAAAAAATCTTGTACCGGTGAATTGCTTCGCCATTTCAGATTCGCTTTTGGAAAGTGAATTTTTCGGTTACCGAAAAGGCGCGTTTACTGGGGCCTATGTTGACAAGCCGGGATACCTGGATCGGGCGGATCATGGGGACCTGTTTTAGACGAAATCGGAGACCTTGACCGGACCATGCAGGGAAAATTGCTGCGGGCCATTGAAGGGGGAGGATATACACCCGTGGGTAGTCAGGAGGTATGTCATTCGGATTTTAGAATCATCGCAGCAACCAATAAGGATATGGCAGAAGCAGTCAAAAATGGAACCATACGGGAAGATTTTTTTTATCGAATCCACGTCTTTCCTATCAATCTGCCACCCTTAAGGGACAGAAAGGAAGATATTCCTTTGCTGGTGGATCATTTTCTGGACATCTTGAGCAATGGAAAAGAAGCCGGAACGATTCCCGGATATATCATAGACACCCTTCTCAATTACGATTGGCCCGGTAATATCCGGGAATTACAGAATGTTCTGCAACGGTATTTAACCGAGGGAAATCTTGATGTCTTTGTCAATCACTGCGTCAATAAAAAATCGCCCGCGTTGGCTGTAAATTGCCGGAGAGAAATTTTACATCAAGACATCAGCTACCGAAAGGCCCTGGATCAGTTTGAAAAGGAGTTAATTTTAAACGCATTAAACAAAACCCGGTGGAATCGCTGCGAAGTGACCCGACTGCTGGGCATTCCCCGGCGCACTCTTTATCAGAAAATGAAAAAACTGGGTATCACCTAAAAAATGCAAATATCGAATTGGATCAAAAATCGGAGTTCTCGCGTTCTCGCCGGGCGATTCTTTCCCATCAGGCAGGTGCACTCTACCTTAACGTTGCAGAAATAAGGTGTGAAAATTACTTTCAAAAAACTGCTTAAATCATGCAGCTTCAAGCAATTTGTCTATAATATACATCTGATCGATTTTGCCTAAATTTTTAATCTTCGCTTGTGTTCCCATATCAATCTTGGTACGCATCATCTGTGCTTTTTCTGTTTGAGTTTATTGTTTTTTGTCGAATTTAGTATATATCACTTCAAGCTTTTTTTCGTATCAATTCAAATAGTTATTCCTATTTCAATGTTGCCAAAATGAATCCGGAAAGTTGAGTCATGTCAAAATCGGGCTGATTTAACACATTTTGGGCTTATATTGCTCAAATCCCTTCAAGCCATTTATCTGCAAATATTCATACTTGGTCTATACAGTTTTTTGGGCAAATTTTGCCCAAGTCAATAGAGAAGAGATTTTTTCCATTTTAGATGAAAATGAGATAAATTTTCTTTTTATTCAAATGGTTAGATTTCATTTTTTGCCTCGGCACACTCGTTGCTATTTCATCTCTTTGGACTGGATAAAGCCAACTTTATAGTGCTGGCAAAAGAGAATATCCACCGCCGGGCCGAACAGGTTTTATGTGAAAACCGATTCAATGTTACTTTTAATATCAATCAGATAGGAGGCATTAAATGAGGCAAAACAAAATCGTATACCCGTATATACCGAACTCCGTACCTGAGATACAGTCAAAGATGCTCAAGGAAATCAACGTGGAGAATATCATGGATCTCTATGAAGAAATTCCTGAGCATCTGAAGTTCAAGGGAAAAATGAACCTGCCCGAGCCTATTCTGGATGAATATGGCATCCGACGTCACGTGGAAGGGTTGCTGAAAAAAAAACAAGCATTGTAATGATTATCTCAATTTTCTGGGCGCTGGTTGTGCCCAGCATTTCGTTCCTGCTGTTTGTGATGAAATCAGTGGTCGTGGCGAATTTTTGACCGCTTATGTGGGTGAATCCTACGCTGACCATGGCAAATGGCAGGCCCTTTTCGAATATGCCAGCACCATGGGGAGCTGCTGGATATGGATATCCTCGGTTGCCCGACTTATGACGGAATGCATGCCGCTGCCCGCGCATGCGCATGGCTTCCCGGGCCAGTGGTCGAAAGGACATTCTGATACCCAAATCAATAAATCCTGACACCCTAATGGTGATCAAAAATTATTTGAATGGGGTTCCGGCACCTGACCTGCCCATCACAATGGTGGAGTTTGACGTAACAACAGGGTTGCTGGATCTGGAAGATCTGAAGGCCAAAATTACAGATAAAACAGCGGCCGTATTTATCGAGAATCCAACTTACCTCGGAAACCTGGAAATTCAGGCAGTTAAGATCGGCCAGATTGCCAAGCTGCCGGCGCCGAGTTTATTGTTTACGTTGATCCGATCAGCTGCGGTGTTGTGGCCCCCCCCGGCTCAGTACGGTGCCACCTTTGCCTGCGGTGAAGGTCATCCCCTGGGAATGCATATGCAGTGTGGTGGAGGACAGACTGGCTTTATCGCTACCCATGACGAGATGAAGTACATATCTGAATTCACAGAACTGATGTTCGGCCTGACCGAAACGGTTAAAGAAGGCGAATACGGTTTTGGTGAAGTCCTGTTTGACCGAACCTCCTATGGTTCCCGGGAAAGGGCAAGGAATTTACCGGCACAACTACAGGGTTGTGGGCCATAACCTCAGGTGTTTATCTGTCCCTGATGGGTCCCAAAGGCATGCAGGAAGTCGGTCAGACCATCATGCAGAATGCCCAGTATGCAGCCAAAAAAATTGGGGCGCTTACGGGCGTTGAAATCCAGTTCAACACCCCTTTCTTTAAAGAATTTGTTGTGAATTTTGACAAAACCGGCAAGGCCGTGGCTGAAATCAATAAAAAAACTTTTGGAGTACAAAATTTTCGGTGGCAAAGACATTTCCGGTGAATTTCCCGAATTTGGTCAGAGTGCGCTTTATTGTGTGACCGAAATCATGACAAAAGAAGATATTGATAAGCTGGTTTATGCCCTTGAGGGTGTGACCAAATAGCCAATACCCGGTTTTTTTCAGAAAAGATACAGCTTACAACTATGAAAGGAGATCATATCATGGCAAGAGATAAAGATACGTTGCTTCGCAAATTTCACGAGGCAAGATGGGACGAGCCGATTATATGTGAAATGAGTGTTCCCGGGGAAAGGGGTATTCTGGTTCCTAAGGCAGATGTAGCCATTGCTGCCGAGGTCGGCGATGGCATTTCCGCAATTCCGGAAAGCCTACAGCGAAAGGAACCCCCAGCCTGCCGGAAGTGAGCCAGATGCGGGTCAACCGCCATTTCATGCACCTGTCCCAGGAAACCCTTGGCACGGATGTCAACATCGACATCAGCCAGGGCACCTGCACCATGAAGTACAGTCCCAAGGTCCAGGAGCATGTGGCGGCCCGCCATCCGGGCATCACCGAAATCCATCCCAACCAGGACCCGGACACCATCCAGGGAATCCTGGAGATCTATTACAAGCTGGAAGGCTTTCTCAAAGAAATTTCCGGGCTTGATAACTTCAGCCTGCAACCTGGCGGCGGTGCCCATAGCGTCTACGCCAATGCATCGGTGGTCAGAGCCTATCACAAATCCAGAGGAGATGACAAGCGCGATGAGATCATCACCACCATGTTCTCCCATCCCTGTGATGCGGCCACACCTGCAACTGCCGGCTATAAGGTCATCACTTTGATGCCAGATAAAAACGGATATCCTGATCTGGAGGCAATGAAGTCGGCCCTGAGTGAGCGTACGGCCGGTATTTTCATCACCAACCCGGAAGACACCGGCATCTACAACCCCAGGATTGAAGAATATGTGAATGCAGCCCATGCTGTTGGTGCCCTGTGCTCCTATGACCAGGCCAATGCCAACAGTATGCTGGGCATCGCCCGGGCCCGGGAAGCCGGATTTGATCTGTGCCATTTTAATATACACAAGACCTTTTCCACTCCCCATGGCTGCATGGGGCCTGCCATGGGAGCTCAGGGCGTACGTGCACACTTGGCCAAATTCCTGCCGTCTCCCCGCGTGGAGTTTGACGGCAAGAGATACTTTCTGGACTATAACCGCCCGGAGAGCATCGGCAAGGTCCGGGCCTTTATCGGCAATGCTTCCGTGGCTTTGAAGGCCTATGCCTGGATCATGCAACATGGTGTAGCAGGACTCAAGGAAGTTTCCAAATGTGCAGTGCTTAACAGCAATTATATGGAAAAGAAACTGCGAAAAATCCGCGGTGTTAGCGTCTGGTATGCCGAGGGAAAGACACGGCTGGAGCAGGTACGCTACAGCTGGGAAAAGCTCAAGGAAGAAACGGGGTGGGCACGGACGATGTGATGCGCCGCATGGGAGACTTCGGTCTCCAGCACTATTGGACCAGCCATCATCCATGGGTCGTTCCTGAGCCGTTTACGCTTGAGCCCTGTGAGTCCTATTCCAAGGACGACATTGACGAGTATGTTGCGGTATTACAGAAAATTTCAGATGAAGCATATTCTGATCCGGAACTGGTCAAGAATGCTCCGTATAACCTCCCGGTGCACAAGGTCCCGGCACCATCCATTGATGAACCGGAAAGGATTGCCGTCACCTGGCGCCAGTATTTGAAGAAAAAAGATTTGAAATAGATAATTGACGGGAAGGCTTTCCCTGGATCGGTTTTCGCCGTGGAAAGCCTTTTTAACAAAATATTGCCAGCAGGTGATTATGAAGAAATTAGGTGTGATCGTCAATCCGGTGGCAGGCATGGGAGGAAGGGTCGGACTTAAGGGTAGCGACGGCACAGATATACTGAAAAGAGCAATCGCACTGGGTGCCAAACCGGAATCCCCCAACCGGGCAGTGACGGCTTTAAAAATTCTTGCCAGAGTGAAAAATAAGATTGAAATTTTGACTTATCCTTCCGTGATGGGTGAAGAGGAATGCATCAGGGCCGGCTTTACCCCCCATGTAATCGGCATCCTTGATTCAGCTCAGACTACAGCCCAAGATACCCAGAGGGCTGCTAAGGAGTTGGCCGATGCCGGGGTGGATTTGATTTTGTTTGCCGGTGGTGATGGTACGGCCCGCAATATTTATAACGCCATTGGTGAAAAAGTGCCGGTTTTGGGTATCCCCGCCGGTGTCAAAATCCATTCGGCTGTATATGCGGTAACCCCAAAAAGTGCCGGAGAAGTGGCAGCCATGTTCCTGGAACAAAAAAAATGAACATCCGGGTATCGGAGGTCATGGACATTGATGAAAAGGCTTTTCGGGATGGTATCGTAACAGCACGGCTTTATGGATATATGCAGGTGCCGGAAGAGCCACGGTTTGTACAAAGCGTTAAGTCCGGCGGGGCCAAGGCTGAGCAGGAAATTCTGGCAAGCATAGCCGAGGATATCGTTGATGCCATGGACGATAATGACTGTTATTTTATCATTGGGCCCGGTACGACCACCCGCTCGATTATGGAATATCTTGATCTCAAAATACGCTACTGGGTGTTGATGTGATTAAAAATCGCCAGGTAGTGGCCAATGATGTTCATGAACGGCAGCTTTGGGATCTGATAGCCAACCAAAAGGCTAAAATAGTGCTGACGATTATCGGCGGTCAGGGGCATCTGTTCGGGCGGGGCAATCAGCAGCTCAGCCCCCGAATCATCCGCGCGATCGGGCGGAATAATCTCATGGTTATTGCCACCAAGGAAAAATTGATTGGCTTAAGGGGTAAACCCCTTATTGTGGATACGGGCGATGAACAATTAAATACGAAACTTAGCGGATTTTTACGAGTCATCACCGGATATAAGGATTATACCATGTACCGTGTGGGATATTAATTTCTGAGGATCGTTTTTTAGGATGGTATCAACAATGAATAAGATAACAAAAACAAAAATATGTTCAGCTGCCCGAAAAGCAATCCTTGAACTGTTAAAAGCGGCAAACCTGAAGCCCGGCCGGATTGTCGTGGTGGGTTGCAGCACAAGCGAGGTTACCGGCAAAAGAATCGGAACGTCCTCAGTCATGGAGATAGCCCAGGAAATTATTCAGGGGATTTGTCCCGTCATCGAAGAAAACAGCCTTACCTGGCGGCCCAATGCTGCGAACACTTGAACCGGGCCTTGATCATTGAGTCTCAAGTTGCTGAGGCCAAGGGTTATGAAGAAGTATCCGTGGTTCCCCAAATCAAGGCAGGAGGCGCCTTTGCAACAGAAGTGTATCGTCGGTTCAATGATCCAGTGGCCGTCGAATCCCTGGTCGCCGATGCCGGGCTGGATATTGGAGACACCTTTATTGGCATGCACCTTAGACCAATACTGGTTCCTGTTCGGGGGAGCGTGACCCAGATCGGCCATGCCCATGTGACCATGCAAAATCCAGGCCGAAACTTATTGGTGGAAAAAGAAGTGTATATAAAAAATACATATAAACCTTAAGTAAAAGGAAATTAAATATGGAATCGCAAACGATTGACAGAGAATCAAGCGAACAGACCCGAGGAGCAGGCAAACTGAAAAAGTCCTTAAAACTGCTTTATGTCTATGCATTGGCCACTGGCGCTATTCTGACTTTTATCGGCTATTGGGATGGGGTGTTTCTTACGGTTGCAGGGCCTGCAACATTTTTTTCCTTCTTTCTAATGACCATTCTGGTTCTGCCCATAGCCTATGTCTATTGCGAACTTTCCGCTCTTCTGCCCCACACCGGAGCAGAGCTGGTTTATAATACCGTGGGTATCAACAAACATGCCGGGTTCTGGTCAACCTGGCTGATCCTTGCTGCATGGATTGCCGTCCCTCCTGCTGCCGTTATGGGCATTCTGGACTGGATCAATCATTTATTCCAGCTGAACATGAGTTTTCAAACAACGGTCATCCTCGGCTCCCTTATTCTGGTTGTATATTGTATGTTGTCCTTGTATGAAATCAGTATCGCAGGGGGGATTCAGACGTTCATGCTTTTTTCAGCCCTTTTTGGGGTTACCCTGACCGGGATATTTTTCCTTTTTTCCGGCCAGTGGAGCTTTGCCAATTTCACACCTTTTTTTGCATCTGCTCTTAACGGAGGAGGCGCCACCGGAGAAGGCGGAATGCTTGGATGGATCATTGGAACGGCACTTATTGTAACCCCCTTTTTCGGGTTTGAGACTGTGCCCCAGATGGTTGAAGAGGGCACCTTTCCCATTAAGGATCAATCCAAGGCCATTCTTGGATCCGTCCTGACCTGCGGTGCCCTTTATGTTTTCTTTTTTTCTGTCTGGCCGGCATGGGACCATGGGAACAACTGACCGAAGGGGGAACCAGCGCTCCCTTTGTGGCCATCAAAATCATAGAAAACCAGTTCGGATGGGCTTCCTATGCAGTGTTTTTCGGGATTACATCCGTATTTTTCACCATCTCCACCTGTCTGCTCGGATTCTGGATCTCTTCTGTCCGTATGCTTTACGCCATGGGCCGTCAGAATTTTCTTCCCAAGGTGTTTGCCAAAACAAATCGTCATGCCCAACCGATTCTGCCCAATATTCTGATTCTGGTTATCAGTCTTGTTTCACTCTATCTGATGAATGCTACCTCCTATCTCCAGGATTTTTATTCGCTCATGGCCTTTGCCTGTGCAGCAGCCTATTGTATTACCATGATGTCCGCCATACTGCTTGCCAGGAATAAACCGGAATGGGACCGTCCCTATAAGCTCAAAGGGGGACAATGGTTCAGGGGGATGGCATTTGTCGTGGCCCTTTTGATTGCTGTCGGCTGTACCCTGGGACAGGGATGGGGCGCCTGGAAAAGCCTGTTCCTCTATCTGGGAACCGGCGGCATTCTCTGGCTTTGGATGATCGTCGTTAAATGGCCCAAATCTCCGGTCTGGATGATGACTCCGGAAGGGGATAAAGAATTCTAAATTAAAAACCATAAATCGATGTCATTACTTAAGTTCAAACTTTAAGTTTAATTTATTGAAATTATAACAAAATATTTTGGGAGAGTGGTTTCAGCATGGTAAACTCAATTATAGTAATAACAGCAAAATCAGGTCCAGGGCCGCATCTATGATCGCATCCTTTCTGATGAAGATGAAATGGTGCTGCAAGTCCGAGGGGGCGATTCCCACCTTTTCTGCGATCCCAGCGGTGCTCAACCTGGTAACGTCGCACTTATTGATCAGCTCCAGGGCGGTCTGCACAATTTGTTCTTGCCACTCAAGTGTCGGTGTGTTTGGATCCGGCATACATTCTTCAGTAAAAGGAATCGCGATTAACAATCCACATTGTTTGGGAAAAATGTGGTCTGCAAGCCCGGAATTTGATGGCAGTTGACGACATATTCGTGTGACACTATGCTATATAGTGTCACGCGATCTGGAAGGAGTAAATGATGAATAATATGTCACAGTGACACAGAAATTAAAGCCGGGCATGACAAAAATCAATGCCCGGCCGGGTGTGAAAAATTGATGGTGGTCAGATGGTATCGTGACTGCTATTTGCTGTCGTAGCCAATCAGCGGCAGTTCCTTTTCCAGGGTGAAGTATACCATAAAACGGGGTTCCTGGTTATCATCGGTGTATCGGCGGCGTTTGATTTTTCCCACTAGTTCCGGATTTTCCTCTTCCTTGATCTTTTTTAGAAACAGGCGTTTTCCCTTATAGCCTGGACCGTTTTCTATGAACAGGAAAGTGGCATGGGGATTGGTACTGAGATTATGATGGGTGAGACGGTCCCGCATGATAAACGCCAGCTGGTCTTTTTCTAGAAAATGGGGACGTGAATAGATGGCGGCATCCACTTTACCATCGCTGTCAGCGGTGGCCAGAATGCCGGTGCCCTTGGCATTTTCAAAATAGAATTTTAATGCTTTCATGGTCGCTCCTTTGGCAGTAAATGTGTCCGATGCAAGAGTCATCCTGTCATTACACAATAGTCATCCGAAAACATTTGTAAAGGATTTGACTTTCGGTGGTCCGGTCACGCGCTCATGCCGTAGACCGCCCAGAACATGAACATGGCCACGGCCATGAAGATCAGTGTCATGCCGGAGCCGGCCCGGACGTAATCCTTGACCCGGTAGCCGCCGGGCCGCATGATCAGGGCATTGACCTGGTGGGTGGGCAGCACAAAGGTGTTGGATGCGGCGATGGCCACCAGCATCGCCGCCATTCTCGGGTCGGCCTGGCACTGCACCGCCATGTTCATGGCTAAAGGAACCATGAGCACCGTGGCCCCGATGTTGGAGACAAACAGGGTAAACGCCGAAGTCAACGCCCCCACCAGCAGAAACAGGGTGACCGGATTCAGAAATTCGTGCAGGAGATGGGTCAGGCCGGTGGCCAGAAATCCGGCGGCTCCAGTGTTTTCAAAGGCGATGCCCAAAGGGATGAGTCCGGCCAGCAGAAATACCGTCATCCAGTCCACGCTCAGGTAGGCTTCGTCCAGGGTCATCACCCGGGTCAGCACCATGCTTATCGCTCCGGCCAGAAGCGAAATGGACAGTTGTATGTTGAATCCCAGGGCCAGGACCAGGGCCAGAACCAGACAGCCTATGGCTTTAAGGGCGTTTTCCGGATACAGAATCTCCCCTTTCAGGTGTTCGGTGAACGCCAGGAGGGGTTTCTGCCGAATGAGATGGAATTTTCCCATTCCCCATGAAGCAGAACGGCATCGCCGGGCTGGATTTTGATTTCAGAAATATTTTCCAGGATGAGCTGGTTCTGGCGGTACAGGGCCAGGGGATTGACCCGCAGTTTTTTGCGGAATCCGTATTCGTGAAAGGTTTTGCCCACCAGTTCCGACCGTGGGGTGACAATGGCCTCTGTGATGCCCGCGCTTTCCACGGACAACACCCCGGACAGATCTCGGAGTTCGGATCTCAAGGTCCATCCCAGATTTTTGCCAGGTCCCGGACGTGCTCTTCGTTGGCCACAATGCCCACCACGTCGAACGGTTCGATCACATCGGCCCGGCCGGGTTCGGTGACCCGATACCGGCCGTTGCGTTTGGAAATACATACCACCGTGGCGTGGTATTTGGGGCGTAGTTCGAGTTCCTCCAGCCGCCGGGTAAAAAAATCCCCGGGCACGGTCAGTTCAAAAACCTTGCTCACTTCCCGGCCATAGGTGCATTCCAGATCATGGTTCAGCAGATTGCAGGCATCTGTTGTCGGTGTGGCAGTTCCGGGGAGTACCCATTTCCCCAGAAAAATGAAATAGGCCAGGGCAGCTGCCACCAGGGCGATGCCCATGGGGGCCACAAAGAACAGGGAAAATGGGGAATAGGGTTGATGGGCCACCAGATTCGGGTTGGCGTGCCACCAGGATCCGGCCAGATCGTTGAGCAGGATCAGGGGCTGGACCCCACCAGGGTGATGCATCCGCCGATGACAGCGGCATATCCCATGGGAATGAGCACCCGGGAAACGGGCACGTTCAATTGCCGGCAGATGCGGTTCACCGCCGGCAGGAACAGGGCGGCAGCCCGATATTCTGCATGAAACTGGAGATGATGGCCACGGTGCCGGCCACCAGCGCCATCAACCGGGTCTGGCTTTTTCCGGACAGTCTTACGATTCTTGCGGCCACCTGGTTCATCACCCCGGTCTTGTCCAGGCCGTGCCCGATGATGATTACGGCAATGATGGATACCACAGCATTGGAGCTGAGCCCGGAGATGGCCTGGGCCGGGGTGATCAGCCCGGACAGGGGCAACAGCACGATGACCAGCAGCCCGACCATGTCCACCCGCACCACATCAAAGGCGAACAGGAGAATGGCGCCAGTCAGAAACCCATAAACCGTCAGCATCTCCCCGGTCATGCCGGCCGGCAGGAACATTAACAGGTCCGCAGGCATTTAGTCTTCCATGTCGGTTTCCATAAAATTGAACCAGTACCCGTTGTTTGAGGCGAAATCCAGTTCGATTTGGACCACTTCCACATGGCGCTGTTCGATGTCATAAAATTTTTCCAGAATTTCCCGGACCGGACCGGCCGTCACTTTTTGAATGGCCTTCCGGTAAAACCGGCTGGTTTCAATTTCCAGGGACAGGGCTGCGTTCAGTACCCGTTTGAGGTCACCCAGAATGTGTTTCGGGATCTGATCGGCCATCTGCTTGATTATTTCGAAATCCCGGGCCGGGAAAGGGATTGATGTGGCCGGTTTTTTCAGTTCCTGATCCTTATTCTCCTTTAAAAGGGTCAGGCCGTGCTCCAGAAATGCCACATGGTTCTGTTCGTCATCTGCCAGTGCCTGGAACAGATCTTTTCCCCGGGGATCATCAATGGTTTCCACGGCGGACCGGTAAAGATCCCGGATTTTTTTTTCATAGACCAGGGCGGTGTTAAAAATCTCTTGGGGGGTTGTCATTGGTTGTCTCCATTTTCTAAAATTCTTCGGGCATGGGTGAACAC
>LQAH01000111.1_pt1 | contig 25836 bp, 28 predicted proteins | sample 1535791 | NCBI WGS metagenome assembly LQAH01 (sample SAMN04331585, study PRJNA305678) | bioreactor metagenome | isolation source: bioreactor_4 inoculated with Wadden Sea sediment 2nd replicate of a... | place: Germany:Bremen
TGGTGGAGCTGAGGGGATCGAACCCCTGACCTTACGGCTGCCAGCCGTACGCTCTCCCAGCTGAGCTACAGCCCCACATCGGAAAGATTGTCGTCTTATAATCGACCCGCGCCCCGGTGTCAACAAAAAAATGATATTTTTTGACCCGTCCGCAAATTCGAATTAAACATTGACAGTTGGTTTTTCGAACAGATATTATACAAAATTTAGTGTTTTTTATCAGGCGTACACAAGGAGAGGTCAATGCTGCGTTATCTGAGGGAAAATTCAGGCAACTGGATCATCAAGGTTTTTCTGGGTATCATCGTGGTGGTGTTTGTTTTTCTGGGCGTGGGGTCCATGAATGCCACCCGGAACAATTCAGTGGCTACGGTGAATGATGTGCCCATCACCGTGGATGAATATCAGCAGGCATATCAAACCCTGGTGGAACAGATGCGGAATCGGTTTCAGGACAATTTGACCGAAGACCTGCTGAAAGCCTTGAACGTCCGTCAGCAAGCCTTAATTCGCTGATTGAAGACAAACTGATGACTGCCCAGGCCGATGCCCTGAAAATTGTTGTCACAGATACGGAACTGGAACAGTCAATTTTGAACATAGATGCTTTTCACAAAGACGGCCAGTTTGACATGACCCTTTACAAACGGCTGCTGGGGCTCAATTCCATGACCCCTGAAATATTTGAGCAGCTTCAGCGGAAACAGTTGAGAAAACAGAAGCTTCAGGACATGATTGTCGGTTCCGTGACGGTCTCGAATTTGGAAGCAGACAGTTTTATACTTTTCACAATACATCCATGCGAGTGGATTACCTGAAAGTGGACCCGGCCGATTTTTCAGAGATTCCCGTGACAGAAGACCTGATCCAGGCCCATTACAATGACAACAAGACCCGGTACCAATCCGAACCCAAACGCAGGGTGGCATTTATCCGGTATTCTCCGAACGATTTTACGGATCAGGTGACCATTACCCGGGAACAGGTTTCAGCCTATTTTGAAGCAAATCCGGAAGAGTTCACAATTCCGGAACAGGTGGAAGCGAGTCATGTTTTAATTCAAGCCGCGGATACTGGGGATGAGACTGAAATGGAAACAGCGCATCAAAAGGCCATGGCCGTGTATCAGCGTGCCGTGGGTGGTGAGGATTTTGCCGAACTGGCCAAAGAGACCTCTCAGGGTCCTTCCAAAGAGGACGGGGGATATCTGGGAAAATTTGACCGGGAAAGCATGATCAAACCATTTGCAGATGCCGCATTTTCCATGCAGCCCGGTGAGATTTCCAAGCCGGTGAAGACCCGGTTCGGCTGGCATGTGATCAAGATGATGAACCGATTCGATGCCCGGATAAAACGCTGGATGAGGTGGCCGAAGAGATTGAAAGCCGGCTTAGACAGGAAACGCTGCAACAATTGGCCTACGATAAGGCTGAAGACGCCTTTGATGCAGTCATCGACGGCGACAGCCTGGCGCAGGTGGCACTGATGACCGGAAAAGAGGTCCAGTCCACAAAGGCATTTGATCTGAACGGAAACGGTCTTGATTTGGATGTTGCCGCCGGGTTTGCCCAGGCCGCGTTTGACCTTCAGCTCAAACAGATCAGTGACATTCAGCAGATTGATGAGGATTATTTTTTGATTGAAATCACGGAAATTATTGAACCGGTTCAACTTCCCCTGGAAGCGGTAACAGATCAAATTTCGCAGGAACTGGAAAGAAAACTGCGCCGACAGGTTGCTGAAGAACAGGCCAAAAAACTGCTGGAAGCTGTAAAATCAGCTGGAAATCTTGAAAAACCGGCCCAGGAAAATGAACTGGAAATTTCTACGACAGATTGGTTTACCCGCAATGAACCGGTCCGGGAAGTCGGACGGTCCGACACGTTCAACCGTGATGCGTTTACATTGACCCCGGAAAACCGGGTTTATCCTGAGGTACTGCAGACGGATCAGGGGTTTTTCATAATTGCCTTTCATGACTTGCAGGTGCCTGAACAGGACGACATTCAGAACGATCGGGAAAAATCAAGTTACAGCTGCTTCAGGCAAAACAGTCACAATACTTTCAATCATGGCTTGAAGAACTAAAGGAAAACAGCACCATTGAAATTAATTCCCAGTTTATCAATAATTGATCGGATGTCGCGGATTGCACGCAGGGGGCGAGTCCAATGTTTGGCATGGCTTGCCCTGATCGGCGTACTGATCGGGTCTCAGGCGGCAGCGTCTGCACTTCCCGTTTCCGTCAGCCAGGTGATAGAGGACCCGGCTGTGGTTCACGGCACTCTGGACAACGGGTTTCAATATGTGCTTATGAAGAATGCCACCCCAAAGGACCGGGTCAGCGTCTATCTGAACATTTTTGCCGGATCTGCCCAGGAATCGAATCACGAGAAGGGAGTGGCCCATTTTCTGGAACACATGCTTTTTAACGGCACCGAGCATTTTTCCCCGGGAGAACTGGTCACCTATTTTCAATCCATCGGCATGGATTTCGGTGCGGATGTGAACGCCAGCACCTCTTTTTCCATACGGTGTATGATCTCAACCTGCCCAAAGGAGATCAACCTCACATCGAAGATGCCCTGCAGGTGCTCACGGATTACGCCGCAGGCGCCTTGCTTCTGGAAGCAGAGTTGACCGGGAGCGCGGGATCATTCTGGCAGAAAAACAGGAGCGGGACTCGGTTTCCTATCGGACCTTTGCACAGACGTTCGCCTTTGAACTGCCGGGGTCTATACTGCCTCAGCGCTTGCCCATCGGCACACGATCAGTGATTGAAACCACGGATCAAAACCGGCTCAGACAGTATTATGACCGATGGTACCGGCCGGACAACATGGTGCTGATCATGGTGGGAGACATGGATCTGACGGCGGTGGAAAAATGGGTGACTCAGGCATTTCAACCCCTTGAGCCCCGGCTGTCTGAAAGCCTGTACGCCCCCGGGGGATTGCCTGGGAACCCCATGAGGGCATTCAACCGTTTCATGTGTTCGAACCAGAAGCTGGCAATACGCGAATCACCATCGAACGGATCCAATACACCGATTTTTTCTATGAAACAGAGGAAACCCTGAAGCGGGAAGTGACCCGGACTCTGGCCGACACCATGCTTGAACACCGCTTTTCACAGATGATCCAGAAAGGAGGGGTGGATTTCTCCTCTGCCTCGGCTTATTCCGGCCGGTTTCTCAATCATGTATCTGCCGCTGCCGTTACTGCGACCTGCGATGCCGGGCACTGGGAAAACAGCTTGATGCAGCTGGAAAAACTCCTGCGACAGGCCCTGGAGAGCGGATTTACCCAGGAAGAACTGGATCGGGTCAAAGCGGATTTTGTGACCCGCCTGGATACGCAGGTCCGGCAGGCAGATACCCGTCAGACACAGGATCTGGCCCGGTCTCTGCTTACTGCCGTTCAAACGAAAAATTTGGTTTTATCCCCTGTACGGGCTCAAACGCTGCTGAAACCCCATGTGGAAACCCTGTCCGTTCAGGCGGTGAATGAAGCATTTCAGTCATCCTGGAGCACGGATCACCGGCTGGTTCTGGTGACCGGAAATGCGGACATTTCATCGGGAGCATCTGAGCCGCCGGAAAAGATCATCTTGAAAAGGTTCCAGAACAGTGCCAGGGAAAAAGCCAGCCTGTTTCAGCCGTCTGGCTCACTTTCATTTCCTTATCTGCCGGTTCCGGATACCATGGCTGCCATTCTTACCCGACAGGAAAACGTGAACCACCTGGGTATCACCCAGGTGGATTTGGACAACCGTGTCCGGCTGAATCTCAAACAGACCGATTTTCAGAAAGGCCGGTTTCTTTTTAAGGTGAGTTTTGGCTATGGCAGAGCATGTGAGCCGGCTGACAAACCCGGTATCGCCCCCATCAGTCAGCAGACGCTGCAACTCAGCGGTCTGGGCCGCATGACCCTGGAGCAGTTGGAAAAAGCCCTGGCCGGCAGGGATGTGATCATGGAATTTTCTGTGGAAGACACCTGTTTCTCTTTGAACGGATCGGCTGATCCCTGGGAAACCGAGCTGGTGTTTCAATTGATTCAAGCGTTTCTGACGGATCCGGGATTCAGGCCGGAAAGCCTTGAGCTATCCAAAAACCAGTACCGTCAGATGTACGATGCCCTCAAACAGACTCCGGACGGAATCATGCGCATCCAGGGAGACCGGTTTCTGGCCGGGGGCGATACTTGGTTCGGCATGGCCCACCCGGATGAAGTGGACCGGTTGACTCTGGACGATCTTCAGTCCTGGCTCCTTCCTGTTTTCAACCAGGGGGGGGTTGAAATATCGGTGGCGGGAGATTTCGATGCAGAGGCGGTGGTTTCCCATGCCCGAAAGTGGCTGGGGGGACTGACCGCACCGGAAACAGGTCCTGGATGTGACTTTGGCAGACCCGGGACGGTTCGATTTCCCAATGGGGACGCGCTGTCATTGACCCTGGATACCAAAATCGACAAAGGCGTGGTCCGAATCGCTTTTCCAACTGATGATTACTGGGATGTGGAATTGTCGCGGGGACTGTCCATGCTGTCCCGGGTGCTGTCCGAACATTTGAGAAAAATCATCCGGGAAAAACTAGGGGCTGCTTATGCACCCTATGTGTACAATCATCCGTCCCCGGTCCACGACGGATACGGAGTCTTGCAGATGGTGGTGCCGGTGTCGATTCAAAATGTGGACGAGGTGACCCGTACTCTTCATGAAATTGTGACAGACGTGCGTGTAAAAGGTGTTTCAGAAAGGGAAACCGAGCTGGCGCTGGCACCGGTGCTTAAACAGCTGGAAGTACTGCGTGAAACCAATGAATACTGGCTGAATTCCGTCATGGCGGGATCCCGACGTCATCCGGAAAAGCTGGACTGGGCAACGACCATTTTATCCGGTTACGGAGGGCTAACCCATACTGACATGACAGAACTGGCAAACACCTATCTGGATGTGGAAACATCCGCTGAAATCCGCATTGTGCCGGCACAGTAACCAGGCCTTGATTCACCCATCAGGGATCAAGCCATTCTTCGTCAGGAGCCTTATCTGTTGAGACCTGTTCCCAGGCAGATTGGATCACTTCATATCCAAATCCACAGTAGCGCAGATAATTGAACGCCTTTTTCTGCCTGGCCTTCGGATCCAGATGGCGCCAATGCCGGATTCGGGCAGACAGGGCTTTGCAGGCCATTTGGATATCATCATATGATTTTAGCTGGGATTCGATGATTCGGGTGCAGATGCCTTTTTGTTTCAGTTCATGGGTTAGCGCAAACCGGGATTTTGGGTGGTTTCTTTTCCGGTTTTCGATGAATATCCGGGCAAAGGCCTCATCGTCAAGATACCGGTACCGGTTCAACCGGTCAATAATACCGGGGCACCCATGCCGGATCCGGACTTTTTTGGGTCAGATAGCCGGTCATTTCTTTAACACTGCGAGGCCGAATAGCCAAATACCTCAAGGCGGCCTGGAACAGCTTTTCCTCTCCCGGGCCTGGCGTGTCATCAAACAGCGGCATGAGTCAGCTTCCAGTTCAGGGAGAGCACAGCCAGTTCCTCTCCGGTCTGTGCATCAAAAATACCGTGGCACGTTGTCAACGGATCCAGGTGATCCGCTACCGCGGTTTTGACAGTCACAGTTCCCGGATACAAAGTCTCTTTGACAAAATTGATGACCAAGGTGACCACTTCATGATTGGTCAGCCATGAAACGGGCAGGGTCTCTAAAGCCCATGTGACATATACAGTGTTGTTCACATGCTGGTTCATGTCCAGATCATGGATACGGACATGAAATTTTCTTCCGTACTGCCAGTGAGACAGGTCCGGATGGTTGGGCCACAGGTCAGGCGTCGGTCCGCTCCGGTTTGCCAGGGCCGGGGGCATGTGGTGAGACAGCCTTACTGGCCGGTTGTTTTCAGCTTTAACCAGGACCCAGACTGACAATGCCTTGATCTTTTGGATCCCATCAGAAGACACTATCTCAAACTCATGGATTTCATACAGATTTTTCCAGGGGAACCGCCAGGTTCTCAGTTCATAGGGACCGGGCCAAGGCAAAGGATGGATCACGCGGATCTGGTAACGGGAGATAACCCACTTCAACCGTTTTTCAGCCAGGTCAAAACTGCTGACCCCCATCTGATGCGCGTGAATAACGGCCACATCCTGAAAAAGCGACACCAGCCGATCCATGCGCACGTGGTTGTTGGCACCCATCACAGAGTAGGGCAGAATCAGTTCCTGACTGAATATCGGATCAGCAGACATGTCAGGGAATCTTTTTCAGTAATCTGGCAGGGGATTTTAGCAGATCGGTGAACATATTGATCAGGCCCTTTCCCACAGCAGATGGATGCAGCGGCGTGATCACCGGGTCGTTAATGGTACCGGTGGCACTGGCGGGAAACGACACCAAACGGCCGTCGAGAATGGTATTGATTACCGGAATGAATTGAACAATGGTGTCAATGGTTTTGAACGGGGCCACAAGACAGGTCAGATTCAGCCTGTTCTCAAACGGATGGATTTCCCCGGTAAAGAACAGGGCCATGTTTTCCGCATCAATGACTGCTTTTCCAGCTGAATGATGCCGTTTTTCATGTGTGCGTTCACTTCAATCCGGTGATAGCGGAACCCTTCCTGACGAATATCCGGGAGTTTCAGGATATTCAAGACTGAAAGAAGCCTGGACAGCAGGGTCATTTTATGAATCTGCCCGTTTTCCGACACAAACGTGATGTCTCCGCTCAGCCCGGTGTGCAGGGTTTTGAGAGGTCCGGTGTTGGACAAAGCTGCATTCAGGGAATATCCGCCGTCCATCAGATGAATACCCGGATAAACACAGGAGAGCAAATCACCGACATTCTTTCGGTCTGCAGCGGTAAGCCTCAGGTTCGTTTCGGCGTGTCTGACCGGGGATGCCGGGTCCGGGTTGATTTTCATCTGGCCGGTGATATCAACTCCGCAGAAATCTGCGCGATCCAATCGGACATCAGCCTGATGATGGGCCCATAAGATTCCGGCCTTAAGACCGGTGAAACGGAATGTCCCGTATTCCAGGCGGTCTGCGAGAAGGGTCAGATTTTCTCCAGGGATGGGGAAAGGGGCGCCGGATCCTTTGTTTTTCGAAATCATCGGTATCAGGGAGTCCATTTGAATCAAACGGGTGTGGACCCGCAGCCCGGTATCCGGATCTGCCGTGATGTCAACAGGCTGCCCCTGGGTCAGGGCCAGGACACGCTGATAGATCAGAGATTTTTGGTCCAGAAGGGTATCCAGGGAACGGGTGTCGAGTCTTCCCTTGAACCGGACCGCAGGAATGGGCAGATGCCGGTCGAACCGGATGGTAGCGTCTGTCAACGGTTTGTGTTCAAGCCGGATCATATCGGGTTTCAGGTCATCTGTTCCGGTACCGGACAGCTGAATGGACAGCCGCATATTGGTTCCCATAACGGCTTGCCCGGACAGGGAAATCCGGCCCTCAAGCATTTGAAACCTACCGGCTTCCACCTGAAACGGCAGGGCCAGGCCGGCCGGGTATGTTATCCAATTAGACAACCAGTCCAGATCATTGATCATGGCCGTAAGATCATTGATCGACAACCGGTTTTTGACCATTTTGAATCCGGCGGACAGGTCCTGGATCTCATGGCTTGGGGAAGTAAACCCGATCCGGATATCCCTGCCAGTGCCGGATAAATCAAGCACACCCCGGGTCAAATCAAACATCGGGCCTTTGTACTGAAGCTGGGTAACCGCCAGACGGCCGGACATCTGTTCAAGCGGCGCCACCCGGGTTTTAAGCGGTTCCCAGTGCTTCAGTTTGGGCCATATTTCCTGAATATCGATCTCCATTTCATCTGCAAACAGAGCCAAATCAGGGTTTTTCCAATCGACACCTGTGCGGTGCCGCCGCTCACCAGGGTTCTGCCGATGGTACCGGAAAACCCGGTGATCCGGACCTGGTTGTTTTCATATCGGAAAACACCCTGTGACACGGTGACGGGAAAGGGAATCCGGTCATAACTGCCGATGCATGAAAACGGTTTTGTGGAGACAGACACCGACAGATCTGGCTGCTCATGTGTCACGGCCAGGGTCAATAAAGTGTCGGCCCGGCCTTGGAGACCTGTGATCCGGGCCATCTCTTTTGCTAGCAAGGTATCCGGTAACAGACGGACCAGCGTGGCTGGTAATTCCGCCAGGTTCACATCCAGATCGAATTCACCCGTAAACGGGACATGGGACGGGTGAAGCAGATCAATGGACAACCGTCCACGGGTCATTATAGAAGACTCAATTCTTCCATTGCGGGCTTGAATGGTCAATTTGCCGTCCGACACGCCGGCGGTACCGTTGACATATTCGGCTGTCAGCGGGGTCCCGGGTATTTTTACCAGCGCATTTTCAGCGGCTCCTTCCAGGGACATTTTCCGGGGATCAAACAGGGTGTCCCAGGTGGGGGCATGAAACCCTACGGTCACATCATAGGCCGAACCCTGCCATAGTATATTAAACAGATGATTCACCACGGCATTGTCAGAAGCCAGGGCCAGGGAGACTTCGCGGGCCTGGGCAATGTCGATCTGATTCCCCTGGAACGTCAAAGCGGTTTTCTTTGCAGACAGGTTGTTTGTAAATGCCATGGATACCTGTGCGAAAGGATATTCCAACAGAACCGGATCCAGACGAAACCCCACCTGATCCGGCAGATATGAAAACGCCATGTGAACCTCGCCGCCTCGGACTGGGGACTGGGACAACCGGGAGGAGGTGATTTCAAACCGGTCCAGCCTCAGGTTACCGGTGATGCCGGTATCCGGATTCAGGTGAACGTGCAACCGGGCCTGACCGGAGGTCAGCTGATCTATCCGGAAATCCGGGGCAGAAAAAAACGGGCCAGCCAGTCTCTGGTCACATGCAGGTCTTTGATCTGTGTATCAAACTGCAGGATTTGATCGGTTTTTGAAATCCGCAAATGGCCGGTGAGTGAGGAAAACTGAGGAGTCGCCGTGTTTTCCAGAACAATCTGCAGCTGGTTTTCATTGTCCGGAAGCAGGGCGAACATTCGTTTAATCTGTTGTTCGGGAAACCGGAAATCCATGGGATCATGAAACGTCAATCCGTTGCTGTTTTATCTGAAAGTGTTTTAACACTCAGATTTTTCAAAGAGATCCGCGACACCCATATTTTTTTTTCAAAAGAGCCTGCAGGTCCAGATCCAGGTGAATCGCCTCAACAGACAGCCCGATATCCCGGGTCAGGGGGAACGCCAGATGCCCCACCTGAATGCCTGGCTGGGGTTTCACCAGAAAAGTCAGCTGATCCGAATCGATGCGGGTGCCGATCTGTTTTTCAATCAGGGAGACCATTCTGGATTTGACCGGTGGCGAGTTGATGATGGGTTCCAGAAAAAGAAAACCGGTCAATCCCAGGACAATGAAGGTGGCGACACTATACAGGACAAACCGTTTCACTACCAGGCATACCCTTTCTGGTTTGCCACTTCTATAAGGTCCGCCAGGATCCACTGAGCCTGCTGCAACAAAATGTCCTTGTAGCGGTTGAGAACCGTAGGCGCCTCTTCCAGGGGTTTGAACAGGGGGGTTCCCCTGGGATGCCAGATAGTTGTTTTCAATCTGAATTTCAGCCTGCTGAAACTGTTGCCGTTGTTGTTGTCTGACATCGATATCCAGAGGCAGACGGTGGCGGGTTTGCTGCTGTATTGCCAGTGCCAGTCGTTTTTCAAGATAGATCATGCCGGGATCGGTTTCGCGCCGCTTCTGGAATGCCAGTGCGAGCGGTTCATACAATTGGGTCAGAGTCGGATATGCCTGAAACGGGATGCTGGGGATGGTGTCCCACGGCAGAGCCCCGTCCAATGAGCTTTCGCCGGTTTCATCAGGCTTATAGATCTTTGGAAATGAAATATGGGGTAAAACGCCCCGATGCTGGGTGCTTTTGCCGGAAACCCGGTAGAATTTGGCGGAGGTGAGTTTGAGTTTGCCGTCTCCCAGCGGTTTAAGTTCCTGAACCGTGCCTTTACCGAAACTTTGGGTGCCCACAATGATCCCACGATGGTAATCCTTGATGGCCCCGGCAAAAATTTCCGAGGCAGACGCACTCATCCGGTTGATCAGCACCAGCAGAGGGCCGGTATACTGAATTTCCGGATCTTCGTCATACAGCCGGGTCATCTGCTGTTTGGTTCGAATCTGTACCGTGGGGCCGGTTTTAAGAAATAGTCCGGTCAGGTCACTGGCTTCTTTAAGGGATCCGCCGCCATTGTCCCTCAGATCGATAATCAGACCGTCGATATTCTCCTTTGCCAATTCGAACAGCAGTTTTTTCACATCTGAAGTGGTGCTTTTAAACTGGAGATCACCCCGGTGATAGGCTTCAAAATCAATATAGAAATTAGGAATTTCAATGATGCCGACCTTATAGCTTCCCGTACCGGAGACCACGGTTTTGACCTGTTTTTTGGCAGACTGTTCCTCCAGTTTCACGGTGTCTCTTTTGATTTGGACCACCCGGGTGACGTCACTTTTTTTAGCTGGAATGATTTTCAGGCGGACATGGGTATTTTTCTGGCCACGGATCTGCTTCACCACTTCATCGATCCGCAGGCCGATAATGTCTTTGATCTCGCCGTCTTTCCCCTGACCCACTCCGATGATTCTGTCTCCGGGCATTAACAGGCCGGATTTGTCCGCCGGTCCTTTGGGTACCAGGCTGACCACCTTAGTATATTCATATTCGGTCTGAAGCACGGCCCCGATCCCTTCCAGGGAAAGCCGCATATGGATATCAAAATCCTCTGAAACCCGGGGCGGGAAATACTGGGTATGGGGGTCGAAACTTTCAGTGACACAGTTCATAAACAGCTGGAATACGTCATCGGCAGTGGTCTGGGAGAGCCGTGTCTGGCGGGTGGTATAAATTTTCTCCAAGGTTTTGCCACATCCGTTTCCGTATGCTCTTCCAGTTTCAGCGTAATCAATGGTGAATCAGTTCCTTTTTCCATAATTGCTGCAAATCGTTCAGATTGGATTGCCAGAGGCGCTGTGTGTCATCTATCTCCAGAAAATCCGGGGAATTCAGGGGCAGTGGGGAGGGCCGGGCTTTCAGCAGCTCCAGAATAAAGTTCAGCCGCTCTGATGCCCGGTCATGATGGAGGTTGTAAATGTCGTACGCGGTTTTCAGATTGCCGCGCCGAAGTTCGGTGTCAAACCGGTGGCGGAACACCGAGAGTTTGTCCAGATCCTTTTGCATAAACAGGTGCCGGGATGGATCCAGGTATTTGATGAATCTGTCAAAGATTTGTTCAGACAGGGAATCATCCATCTTTTTCCCAGATAATGGTACCGCTCCAGAGCTGACACGATCCGGATACACTGAATGGCATGGTTTCTTTCAAAAGACAGCGGGATTGGACCGGCAGAAGCGGGACCATTCCATGTCAGCGACAGTACCAGCACCAACGCTGTCAGCAGAAATGTCAGGCCTGAATAAAGGAAGATGTGCCTATTCAGAAGTGGGATCACTGTTTTTTTCCTCATGGGTTAAAAGGTCTAGCGGGGTTTCAACACTGATTCTTCCGATTTTTCCGGACCTGAAATCCTGGATCAGCACGCCGGCCGCCTTGTGATAGTCGATCCGTCCCCTTGTTTTCAGGCACCCTCTTGCCGCACCGATCTGTTCGAGCAGGCCGGTTTCATCGTTTGGCAGAGGGTCCAGAAACGGGTATCGGGCCAAAAGTTGTCCCGGATAACGGTTCAGCAGCAATCTGGCGGCAAACCAGGCAATGTCCTGATAATCCAGAGCGGTATCAGAAATGGCACCGGTGACGGCCAGGGCATAGGCCCGTTCCGGCGGTTCGATCACTGGCCAGAGAATCCCGGGGGTATCATATATGTCGATATTGTTTTTCAGGCTGGTTCGCTGCTGGTGTCGGGTGACAGCTGGTACATTGCCGGTTCTGGCGACCTTTCTGCCTGCCAGGGTGTTGAGCAATGTGGATTTTCCGGTATTGGGAATACCGACCACCATGACTTTTTTTTTTCTGGCCCGGTTGCCCGGTACCAGCGAAATAGCCTGTTCCAGGGCCGAAATCGCCATTGAACGGTCCGTGGCATTGACCGCGATTGCCGGGATACGGCGGTGATCTTCAAAATAGACCAGCCACTGGTCGGTTACCTCCGGATCTGCCAGATCCATTTTGTTGAGAATCTTGACCCGGGGCGTGTGGCGGCTGAATTTTTCCATCCAGGGATTCTCACTGGCTGCCGGCACCCGTGCATCCAGTATTTCTAGCACCACATCCGCTTTTGCTGCCGACTGCTGCAACCATTTTTTTGTTTCCAGCATATGGCCGGGAAACCATTGAATAGTCATGAACCCACCCCTTCCCTTGTCACAGACAGGTCATGCCGTCAATTGTGTTCTCAGAAGGTCTGCCATGAAAGGATTGGCAGCAACTATCCCTTTATCGGGGAAATCAGGGCCTCCGGCAAAATCCGTGACCACGCCCCCGGCTTCCGTTACCATCAGCACCCCTGCCGCCACGTCATACACATTAAGGTTCATCTCCCAGAACCCGTCCATCTTGCCAGCCGCTACATAGCAAAGGTCCACGGCAGCGGAACCGCAGCGCCGGATGTCCCGCAGCTGCGGAACGATCCGGTTGAAATTCGCCAGATTGTTAGGCGACCTGCCTGTGCGAAGGCATGCAAACCCGGTGGCCATGACGGAATCGGTCAACGAACTGACGGAAGACACCTGGATGGCTTGATCGTTCAACCAGGCCCCCTTTGTTTTGTGTGCCTGAAACAGCTGCCCCAGTGCCGGTGCATACACCGCACCTGAAAGAATTTCCGTCCCTTTTAGCAGGGCAATGCTGACCGCATAATACGGCTGTCCGTGAAAAAAGAGGTGGTGCCGTCTATGGGGTCGATAACCCAGCAATAATCGCTGTCAGAGACAGTACGTCCGGTTTCTTCCCCCCAGATACCATGATCGGGGAACCGGGCGCGAATTTTCTCGATAACAAAGACCTCCACCTCCCGGTCTGTTTCAGTCACCAGATCTTTTCTGGTTTTGAACATTAGATCTTTCAAGGTCAAGTTACCCTGTCTGGCCAGGCAGATATCACCGGCCTGAACAATGATTTTCTTTAAAAAAGACTGCATGGTTTTTCCACGAGTGTCTGTTGATCCCAGCAAAGCTAAGGCATATCAGAAATAGGATGAAAAGGCAACTGTCACCATGGCAACCCCAGGGTGAATTGGTTCTAACCAGCATTGTTCTTGGCTTGGCTATTCTGGCTCATTTTTAAATAGTCAAAGACGGCCCCTGTATTTAAAAGCAGCTGCCGCATCTTTTGGGGAACACTTTTGACATTTTATTTGTTTGTGATGGTCACCCGTGAAATACCGGTTGCCTGACAGATAATGGTGTCTCCTCCTCATAAGGTGTGAAGAATATATTAAACTGTTTTGCTGGGGTCCAACAAATTCCGGCATAACTCGGTATGCCGGATCCAGAATCTTAAACCCCGGCTTTGACTATGGGAAGTGATTTTTATAGTTAAACGGTAAATAATGTTATCCCTTGTCGAGGATTTGCTTCCTGGTATCTTCAGTTATCAGGTTGTCTGTTATTACTGTATCAAAATCTTCAATATTTGCAAAATAGACATTGTTGACTTTGCCGAATTTAGATGAATCTGCAAGAAGAATCCTCTGTTCAGCAGAGTTGATAGCTGTCAATTTCAGTTCCCTTTCAAAGTGAGCGGAACAGGTAACACCCAGCCTGAAATTTATTCCAGAAGCAGAAATAAACGCTTTTTTGCCCTGGTTTTTTCAGCAGGTCAATTCCTTCCCTGCTTTGAAATACCATGGAGCTTGGATGGTATTTTCCCCCTGGCAGAGTGATATTACAGTTTTATTTTTAAGTATTTCATTAAATATATTCAGACTGAAACAAAGGATATCAAGCTGCAGGTATTTGGGGATAATCCGGGCTAACATCTCTGTTGTGGAGCCTGCATCGATAATAATAGTATCTTCGGGTTCAAGCATTGACCGGGCTTTTAGAGCAATCTTTTCTTTTACTGACCGGTTCAGGGTGGAGGCGGAAATAACAGAATACTTTGATTCCTTTGACCCGGGAGCAGAGTTAAAAATAAGCATTCCCCTGATAAGCTGGATTTTTGGATTATCCAGAACCTGATCCAGATCCCTTCTTATTGTCATTTTCGACACGGAAAATTTTTCTGCCAGATCTTTTATTGTAACAGAACCTGAATTTTTGATGATTCTCTGTATTTTGCTTACCCTGTCCTCACGAACACCCATTAAAAAAATCCTTTATTCTGTTCAAAATAAATAAAATTTGTTGACACGGCATTTTACTGTTGTTACCGTTGTAACAAATAAATGTTACTATTGTAACATAAAAATTTTAAATTTTTTAATTTAATAAATAACATCAATTATAAACAGGAGTGAATGCTTTGTCACTAGTGAACGCAGAACTGAAACAGTCTATCGTAGATGGGGGATGAGACTGTTTGAGCAGGGATTAACAGTTGGAACATGGGGGAACTTGAGTATCAGGGACCTGGAAACAAATCTGATTTACATAAAACCCAGCGGCATGAATTATCCTGAAATCCAGAAAGATGATGTAGTAGTAATGAATGATAAAATGGAAATTGTAGAAGGACATCGAAAGCCTTCTATTGAATATGGTTTTCATATTGCAGTTATGAATGCCAGAAAAGATGTCAATTGTGTACTGCACTATCACCCTGTATATTCGAGTGTTTTTGGCGTTATTCAGGAAGATATACCAGGAGTTGGGGAAGATTTTGTACAACTGGTTGGAGACAAAGTAATAAACTGCAAATATGCTCTGCCGGGGACAGAAGAGCTGGCAGCAAATGTTGTTGAGGGCCTGGGAGAACGCAATGCAGTTATTATCCCAAATCATGGAAGTGTCTGTACTGGTGCTGATTTTGAGACTGCCCTTAAAACAATTCATGTAGTGGAAAAAACAGCACAAATCTATATCATGGCAAGATCTATCGGCACGCCGAATCTGATATCCCCGGATGATATTGCAGCAATGCAGGATTTCGCACGTAACCATTATGGACAGGGCAAATAGATTGATATTCTCAATCTGTTAAAATAGAAATAAATTTTAAAGAAAAAGGAGTGTGTCGGCATGAAAACGTACCAAAAATTGATGATTGTTGGAATGTGTTTTCTTTTTCTACTTCCTGTGCACTTTGCAGGAGGGCAAACTGCTTTTGCAGCAAGTAAATTAGAGATTGCAACGGTTGTAAAAATAACTGGTATACCCTGGTTCAACCGGATGGAAGAAGGTGTAAAGCAGGCTGGAAAAGAATTTAACCTAAAATCCTACCAGATAGGACCATCAGATGCAGATCCGGCACAACAGGTGAAAATGGTTGAAGATCTTATCATAAAGGGTGTAGATGCAATTTGTATCACACCAAATGATGCCAAAGCCCTTGAGCCTGCATTTGCCAAGGCAAAAGAAAAGAATATTGCCATAATTACCCACGAGTCACCAGACCAGAAAGGTAAAAACTATGATGTTGAGCTTATTGACAATGTAAAATTTGGCCGCCATTTCTGGGATGTGCTCGTGAAGTATATGGGCGATAGCGGTGAGTATGCTATTTTTGTCGGAGGCTTACAGTTCCTCTGCATAATCTCTGGGCAGATGTAGGAATAAAATATGCAAAAGACAAATATCCCAATCTTAAATTAGTAACATCAAGAATCCCCTGCGGAGAAGACCAGGAAAAATCAAAACAGACAATGCTCCAATTGCTTAAAACCTATCCAAATATTAAAGGTATCATAGGGTTTGGAAGTCTTGGACCTCCAGGTGCTGCCCAGGCACTCAAGGAAAAAGGACTTGCAGGAAAAGTTGCAGTTGTAGGTACAGTCCTTCCGGATCATGCTGCTGCCTATCTAAAAGAAGGCTCCATGCAGCATGGTATTCTCTGGGATCCAAAAGATGCAGGGTTTGCAATGACCTGGATTGCCAAACAAATGATTGAAGGAAAGGCGATCAAACAAGGTATGACTATCCCGGGTCTTGGAAAATCAACCTGGATGGTGATGTTATCAAGGTTGATGCAGTAATTGATATCACCAAAGATAATGTAGACACCTTTGGTTTTTAAATTTTTTGATATGTAATAAATGTCCCTTTAAGATTGATAGAGGGACATTTTTATCAAATTAATAATTATTTGAGGGAATTAAAAGAATGGATTCAGTTCTTTTGAACATGGAAAGTATCAGCAAGAGATACACAGGTGTTCAGGCCCTTGACAGTGTGAATTTTGAGATAAAAAAGGAGAAATTCATTGTTTGGCCGGTACAAACGGCTCCGGCAAATCAACACTTATTAAAATTATTTCCGGTGTTGAAACACCTGACCCCGGATCAAAAATTTATTTTCAAGGCAAGCTCAGTTCCAACAGGACTTCCATTGACTCAATACTTCAGGGCATAGAAGTTATTTATCAGGATTTATCACTATTTCCAAATTTAACAGTCGCTGAAAACATTGCTTTGGGCAATTATATCTCAAGGAAAAAAAAATTTCTTTCCAGCCGGGGGTATTCGTCAATTGCTTCCAGGGCAATGGAGAAAATTAATATAAATATTGATCTGGGTAAAAGGGTGGAAGATCTTTCCATAGCAGATCAGCAGCTGGTTGCAATCTGCAGGTCTTTAAACGGCGAGCTCAAACTTTTAATCATGGATGAGCCAACAACTGCGCTGACCAGCCGTGAAGTTGATGCACTGTTTAAAGTGGTAACTGACCTACAGAATAAGGGGATTTCAATTCTTTTTGTAAGCCATAAACTCAATGAAGTAATGCAGATAGCCCAGAGAGTTACCATTTTAAAAGATGGGAAAAAGACAGGGTGCTACCCTGCATCTGATATGGACAGCCGGAAAATTGAATTATTAATGACAGGTGAAAATTTTCAATATAAAAAAACAGAACCCTTGTCCTGAGGGAAAAACCTCTGCTGGAGGTTAAAAATCTTTCCAGAAAAGACAATTATAAGGACATATCTTTTACACTTTATCCAGGAGAGGTTCTTGGCATAACAGGTCCACTAGGATCAGGCAGGACAGAGCTTGCTCTCTCTTTTTTGGAATGAATCCTCCTGATGCTGGCAGTATCAGCGTGGATGGCCAGAAAATAGATTTGAATTCTGTGGGAAAAGCAGTTGAGCTGGGAATTGCTTATGTGCCGGAAAACAGGCTTGTCCAGGGACTTGTCATGGAGCAGGGGGTTTCAAAAAATACGATCATCACTGTCATAGGCAGAATGCTTAAAAAGACAGGGCTGATAGATCATGAAAGAAAATCTGAAAAAAATTTCAGAGCTGATGAATAAATTCAAGATAAAGGTTGCTTCTGTTGATGCGCCTGTTGCAACACTTTCAGGGGTAATCAACAGCGTGTGGTCCTGGCCAAATGGATGGCAACCAATCCTCGGCTTCTCATACTGGATGGCCCAACCGTAGGGATAGACATAGCCGCAAAAGGAAGTATCCATGAATTAATAAATCAGCTTGCAGCAGAAGGCATTGGCGTAATAATCATATCAGACGAAGTGCCGGAAGTACTGAACAGCTGTCATAGAGTGTTTGTGATGAAAAAAGGGAGGATGATTTCAGAGTTCACCACTGGTGAATCAACAGAAGATCAGATTCTTTCATGCATGGAATCTCAGGGCCAAGGAGTGATGAATGAAAAGCTCTTTAAATACCATGAAACCTACCTGGTAATAATTTTAGTTTTCCTGTCATTAATTATCACCTCGGTGAATCCTAATTTTCTGACAGCCGAAAATATGTTTGATCTGCTTAAAAGCAATTCCTTTGTCGGTATCATGGCAGTTGGAACTCTTTTGGTCCTGATTTCAGGCGGTATTGATATTTCATTTGCAGCCATTGCAACGGTAAGTGAATATGTCATGGCGCTTGTCATAATAAATATTGGCGGCAATATCTTTACAGCACTTTTAGTGGCAGTCCTTGTAGGAACTTTTTTAGGGATGATTAACGGCTTATTAATATATAATTTCCGTATCCCTTCAATCATCACAACCATTGCAACAATGAATATATATTATGGTTTCCTTATCGTATTTACAGGCGGCAAGTGGATTTATTCCCTTCCAGGCTGGTTTAGAAAATTTGCAGAGATAAGGCTGCTGACGTTTCATACCGCCAATGGTATGCCGTATGGACTGTCCATTGTTACTTTTATATGGATTTTGGTGATTATAGCTGCGGTTGTAATTTTAAAACATACACTTCTTGGAAGAAGCATCTATGCGCTGGGAGGGGATCGCAAATCATCTTTTAGAATTGGATTTAACCTTTTTTTTACAGAAACATTTGTTTATGCATTTATGGGGCTCCTTTCAGGAGTTGCAGGTGTGGTACAGGCACTCCTGGTTCAAACAGTTGCCCCGAATTCAATTGTGGGCAAGGAACTGGATGTAATTGCTGCAGTCGTTCTTGGAGGTGCAACCCTGAGCGGTGGTAAGGGAAGCGTCTTTGGTGCATTGCTGGGAGTTGCCCTGCTTGCTGTACTCAGAAATGGAATGTCGCTTATGGCAATTCCGGCAGTCTGGTTTGAGTTTCTTGTGGGTATTGTGATTCTGATAAGTGTCGGTTTCAGCTCATATCAGAGCAAACTTAAAGCCAATAAAACTTCAATAATAGACGTTGCTGATCAGGGAGCTTTTTATGCTGAAAATAAAAACACCCTTTGATAATGAAATAAATGTTCTGGGTTTTATTCTTGCCGGCGCTATTATCCTTATGGCGATTTTAAGTCCTGATCATTTTTTAAGGATCGAGACATTTCAAGGGATGGCCTTTCAGCTTCCGGAACTTGGTCTTCTCTCCCTGGCCATGATGATCTCCATGCTGACCGGCGGTATCAACCTTTCCATAATTGCAACAACCAATATCTCGGCGATTACGGCTGCTTTAATTGTAAAAGCCTGGATTGTTCCTGAAACTCCGGTTCCTGGTGATATATGGGTAATTCTAATGGCAATTTTTGCAGCCCTCGGGGTTTCTGTCCTGGTAGGTTTGTTCAATGGTTTTTAATATCTGTAATAAATATACCGCCGATAATTGCAACCCTTGGCACCATGAAACTTCTACAGGGACTGGCTTTTATCATAACAAAAGGATACGTTATTTCAGGGATGCCTGATTTTATTAGATTTATTGGAAACGGCAAGGTTATAGGGGTGCCAACGCCTTTGATAATATTTATTATTTTTGCATTGCTCATGGCGGTTTATTTAAACCATACTGCAACAGGTTTTAACATTTTCATGTTTGGTTCCAATCCCATAGCCACATTTTTTCAGGCATTAATAATAAAAGGGTGATTATAGAGACATACATGATATCAGGACTTTTTGCGGAGTTGCTGCCATTATAATGATGTCCCGGTTTAATTCTGCAAAAGCCGGATATGGTGAATCCTATTTACTGATTACAATACTTGCCGCTGTTCTGGGTGGTATTAAAGACCAGGGCGGTTTTGGCCAGGTAAAGGGACTTCTCCTTTCTCTGGTAATTCTTCAGGTAATGTCAATCGGGCTTAACCTTATCGGGGTCAGCTCCTTTTTAACCATTGCATTCTGGGGGATGATAATGATTGGGACCATGATAATTCATTTTGTTCTCAAACAGAGGGAATCTTTGAGATTGCAGACTGAAAAATCCACATCAGACTTATTAAAACAAAAAGGATGATGCATGAAAAAAACTATGTTGCTTTTGACTGCGGCAATTCTTCCATTCGTGTTATGTCCGGTCTTTATGATGGTAACAGCATTGAACTGAAAAAGGTACACCAGGTTCCCAATGAGCCTGTAAGTGTTAACGGTATTTTTTACTGGGATATTTTATATATTTTCAAAGAACTGCAGGCAGGACTTTTGAAAGCTTTTCTGAAATACGGTCCGGTTGAATCTGTAGGCATCTCAACCTGGGGAATTGATTTCGGGTTGATAGGCAAGTCTCATCAGCTTTTGGGCAACCCGTTGAGTTATAGAAATACCCTTGGGGAAATAATCCTAAAAGATCTTTCAGATGAGGCAAAACATAAAACCTTCATGGCAACGGGAATTCCGGATCATCCTATGAATTCAGTCTATCAACTTCTGGGGATAAAAAATATCTGCCTGAATATTACAAGGAGGCAAAGATGTTCCTCCTTATTCCCGATCTGCTTGCCTGGCTTTTTACAGGGAAGGTCTGTGGTGAACCAACTATTGCAAGCACGACCCAGATGATGAATATGAGAAATGGAAAATACTCACCCGAAGTTTTTAATCATTACAACCTTGACCAGTCTCTTATCCCTCCCCTTACCGTGCATGGAGAAATCCTGGGTACCCTGAAACCGGAAATAGCGAAATTTTTAAAAATAAAATGAATGTCCTTTTGTCAGTACACCGTCCCATGATACAGCTTCTGCAGTTGTATCAGTTCCCGCCCTTGAAGAAGACTTTTTATTTATCTCTTCGGGGACCTGGTCTTTAATTGGTACTGAATTAAATGAACCGATCATTAATAATGATGTTTACACACAAGGTTTTGCGAATGAAGGCGGGGCCCTTGGAACGATTACCCTTCTGAAGAATTCAACGGGTATGCATATCCTTCAGAACATTAAAAAGGAAATGGAAAAAAGCGGGCAGCAATACACCTGGGATGAAATTGTTAATATGGCTGATACATGTAAAAAAATCGTTCCGGTTTTTGATCCAAATGATTCAAATTTTTTTAATCCCCCGAACATGCCGGCAGCGATTTGCGAGTATACTCAAACAGATCTTAGCATTGAGGAGGTATTGACTTCTGCATATGTTTCCCTGGCATGCAGTTACAGGCACAGCCTGGAGAAAATACAGAAACTTACTGGAAAAATATACAAGGTTATACATATTGTGGGGGGGGGGTGTAAAAATAAAAAACTCAATCAGATCACTGCTGACATTACAGGAAAGACTGTAATTGCAGGTCCTGAGGAAGCAACTTCCCTGGGAAATATCGGGGTTCAATTGAAAAAGAAAACCGGATCTTGATCTTTTGCAGATCAGGAAACTGTTACAGCCATCCATTTTGGTTATGTTCTTTTACTCCTGTTGCTGAAAAAAAAGCAATAAATAAAATAAACGATTATTACAGCTCATATGAGGCATTATTTTAAAACACCAACAGCCAAAAAAGTTTTCTTATTTTTTTCATATTGAATCACATGAAAACCATTGTTATTGATTCCTCTTCAGCCATTTTATTGTACAAATCAGGCATGGACCCATACCTTTTTTCAAATTTTTGATGCTAAATTTTTAAAATGATAGTCTGGAAGAATCAAAAAAAGAGAGTTGTTAGCCAATAGATTCAACCTGTCATATTGATATCGGTATTTCCAACCTATCCAATTATCTTTTCCCTTGCTCCGAATTTTAGGCAGCTGCGGAAAATACAATCAAGGACAACCAATCGTCCTTATAAGTTGCCACGTACCGGATAGTATTGCCTATTTTGGGTAAAGCGCTAAGATAATGGTGATCTTGCATTAATTTTTGAAATCTTGGAACTTCTGCATTGTCTATTGGCCGAACGATTATATTTTGAAAATCCATAACTGCCTCCATCTCATGATGTAAAGCTTTACATGGAATAAGTGAAATTGTTCAGGAATAAATTTAAACGGTTAGGATTAAAGGACAATTAACTCAGAAGGAATTCACCCTGATGGCAACCCGATGAGATCAATTGACTTTTTCAGACCACTTTGCCATGATGCACCAAAGGTGAAACCTATTATGTGAGGTGTCGTATGCGATATCGGTTAAGCGTCTGCGTAATTTTGATCCTGCTTGCGGCGGAAATCCGGGTCTGCAATTCATCGGCCGGTGAGGCCCTGGACCAGATTATCGGCCCGGAGTCGATTCCTTCTTTGATGCAGAGCATCCGTTTTCCGGATCAGGTTGAGTTCTGCGGCATGCGGGTTCCGCTGGAGGACCCGGCAGTGAGAGCGAGCCTGGAAAAAGAGATGCTGATAATTCTGTGGAACCGCCCCCAGGTAATTTTGTGGATGAAGCGGGCCGCCCAGCTGTTCCCGCATATCGAACAGATTCTGGCCGAAGAGCAGATGCCAGAAGATCTGAAATACGTGCCTGTCATTGAAAGTGCGCTCAGGCCTCATGCCAGATCTCATGCCAATGCCGTGGGGTACTGGCAGTTTCTCAAATCCACGGGGATGCGTTATGGTCTTCGAATCGATAATGATGTGGATGAACGCCGCAGTATTTCCAAATCCACCCGGGCCGCCTGTTTGTATCTGAAAAAGCTGACGGAGGAATTCGGATCCGCTGCCCTGGCACTGGCCGCATATAATATGGGAGAGCATGGCCTGGCAGTGGAAATCGATGCCCAGCAGACCCATGATTATTTCGACCTGTACCTGCCACTTGAAACGCAACAGTATCTGTTCAAAATCATCACAGCCAAACTGATCCTCGAACATCCTGAAAAATACGGGTTTTGTCTGGATTCCAAGGATCTGTATCCCTTGCTGAACATGGTTACAATGGATATCACACTGGAACAGGAGCTCCCGATATTGATCATTGCCAGAGCCGCTGACATGACGTTCAAGGAGTTTAAAGAGATGAACCCGGAAATCAGGGGCTATTATCTGTCTTCCGGTCCGGTGAGTTTCCACATACCGGTTGACCAAAAATCCCGGTTTCAAGCCCGATTATCCGATCTGTACACGGCCTGGCAAAAGAATTCGCCCACCCGGATCCATGTGGTCAAACCCGGAGAAAACCTGATCGGTATCGCCAAATCATATCAGATGTCACTGGCTGAACTGCTGCGGTTGAATGACATATCCTACAAAAAGTGATCCATCCGGGAGACCGGCTGAAAGTCCGATAATCCTCGAGTCCCCGAAAAGCAGGATCATTGTGTCAGGTTTTGTTCGGAAATATTGTCCGGTATGGGAAGCGGCGGAGGGGCCTGGATCTGCTTTTTCACATCCGCCAGCAACTGTTCCATGTCACTTTTCAAAGCTATCAGCCTCCGGGATATCTCTGTCCGGCTCATGAGCTGCTTCTCCACATCATTCACCTGTGTTTTCAACTGACCGGCCGTTTTTTCAAGCGATTTCAGTTCTGCTTGATGCGCGGTCGTCAGGGACTGAAAGGATGCCAGTTCCTGTTTCAGGGTTTTAAGAGAGGTGACTTCTTTTTCCAGTGACTGTAAGGTGTTCAATTCCTGTTTCAGAGTCTGGACTCCTTTTTCAAACTGCTTTCGGTTCTCGGCCAAAGATGCCAGCAACGTGCTGTTGATCCGTTCCAGCTCGGACAGATTGACCTGGTCCTGATCCGCATTGTTTTGAATCCGGCGTTCTTGACGGGCCAGCTGCATTTCCAGTTTTTTGAGCCCATCATCCAGGGCATTGATCTCAGCTTTGGAGGACATCAGTTGTGACAGTTGCTGCGCCAGGGAACCGGCTTTTTTTTCCAGAGACGGCAGTTTTTCATCCAGATCGAACCGGTTTTTGGCGATGCGGATGTCCAGGGCATTCAATTTTTCCTCCACCTGACGGGTCAGATGGGCCACCTGTGAATCTTTGGCGGTATCCATCCCGGCAAACTGATTTTTCATGTCCATATAGAAGAAAAACAACATGGCACCAAAGAGTATCGGAAGAAGAATGGTGACAAGGGTCACCCGGGTGGATAACCGGTCGATTTTAAGTGAATTGCGGTCCTTCTGGTACAAATCGGAAGGGGCGCTTGTGTCCGGACCCTCCTCAGGAAGATCTGATGCATTCGTCCGAAACTCTTTCAGGCTCATTAGATCCGTACCTCTCTGATTTTTCGGATTAGTGCAAAACCGGGATACCTATTCCCATTCAATGGTACCCGGGGGCTTGGAGGTGATGTCGTACACCACCCGGTTGATGTCTTCCACCTCATTGATGATGCGGTTGGAGATTTTACCCAGCAGATCATGGGGCAGTCTGGCCCAATCCGCAGTCATAGCGTCGTTACTGGTGACCGCCCGGATGGCCACACAATAGGCAAAGGTCCGTTTGTCTCCCATGACCCCCACGCTTTTAACTGGCAATAAAACGGCAAAAGACTGCCACAGTTTTCGGTACAACCCGGCCCTGCGGATTTCTTCCAGCAGGATCACGTCGGTCTGCCGCAAAATATCCAGCCGTCTGCCGGTGATTTCTCCCATGATGCGGATGGCCAGGCCAGGCCCGGGAAATGGCTGGCGCCAGACCAGATCCTCATGAAGACCCAGGGTCAGACCCAGATTTCTGACTTCATCCTTGAACAGCAGCTGTAAGGGTTCAATCAGCTTGAGCTTCATTTTTCCGGCAGTCCGCCGACATTGTGATGGGATTTGATGATGGATGTCGGCCCCCCGAACGCGGATTTGGATTCGATGATGTCCGGATACAGGGTCCCTTGTCCCAGAAACGCGGCCCCGGGGATTTTCTGTGCTTCGGCTTCAAAGACCCGGATGAATTCATTACCGATGATTTTTCGTTTGGCCTCCGGATCCGTCACACCCTTGAGCGCCTCCAGAAACCTCTGGGACGCATCCACAAACCGGATATTCATATCCAGGTTTCTGACAAGCCGCTGTTCGAGCTGGGTCTTTTCATTGTAACGCAACAACCCGTTGTCTACAAAAATACAGTGCAGATTTTTGCCGATGGCCTTATGGATCAGGGTGGCAGCCACTGAAGAATCCACCCCACCTGAAAGCCCCATGATCACTTTTTTGTTTTTAACCGCATCCCGGATCTGTGCGATGGCCCCGTCTGAAAAAGAGGACATGGTCCAGTTCTTTTCGCAGCGGCACACATCAAACAAAAAATGTTTGATCATCAAGGTTCCATTTATGGAATGCTCTACCTCCGGATGAAACTGGAGGCCGTAAAACTGCTTTTCATGATGAGCCACTGCGGCAATAGGGGTATTGTCCGTGGCAGCGGTCACCTCAAATCCATCCGGAAGGGTGCCGGCGGAATCACCATGACTCATCCAGCACTGAAATTCAGACGGCATGTCCTTGAACAGCGGGGAATCTGACGTGATTTGAAGACTGGCAAACCCATATTCCCTTTTTCGGGCACGTTCAATTTTTCCGCCCAGGGAATGGATCATGAAATGCATGCCATAGCAGATCCCCAGGACCGGCACCCCTAAGTCAAACAACGCCTTGTCTATGGCAGGACTATCTTTCTCATAAATACTTGAGGGGCCGCCTGACAGAATAATGCCTCTGGGATTGAGGGCCTTGATCCGGTCGATGGGGATATCGGCCGGTTCCACCTGGCAGTACACATTATGTTCCCGGACCCGTCTGGCAATAAGCTGATTGAACTGGGAGCCGAAATCGATGACAACGATCATGGTCTATCTTTCCTTGTGGATGATTTTTTTTTTAAATTTATCATTTTTCCTATAAATGACCCTAAAATGCAAGGTGTTTTTAACAGGATCTTGCCAACAGCGCGTTAATATGGTTTATTGGCGCTATTACAGTGACAAAAAATTGAAAAACGACAACCAGACAGGAGACTCATGCATGTATTTGGCATCTGATTTAAGAAAGGGATTGAAATTCGAAATCGACGGCGACCCTATATTATTGTCGACTTTGAGTTTAAGAAACCGGGAAAAGGG
>LQAH01000112.1_pt1 | contig 25716 bp, 33 predicted proteins | sample 1535791 | NCBI WGS metagenome assembly LQAH01 (sample SAMN04331585, study PRJNA305678) | bioreactor metagenome | isolation source: bioreactor_4 inoculated with Wadden Sea sediment 2nd replicate of a... | place: Germany:Bremen
GCTGTATCAGAAAAAAATTGAACAGATATCGGAAACCGCACTGAAACACCTGGAAGCGCATCCGTTTTCCGGCAATGTCCGGGAACTTGAAAACATGATCGAACGGGGGGTCATTTTCTGCCGGACCACCGTCCTGGAAACGGAGGATATTTTTCAAGGGGCGATACCGCCGGCTGATATTCATTGCGGAGAGATACCCGGCAATATTCTGAAAATGCCGTTCCGGGAGGCCAAAAGAGGAGGTGTTGACCCTGTTTTACAATCAGTATATCAAAAACGCACTCACACACAGCGGCGGCAATATCAGCCGGGCTGCTGAAAAAGCGGGGATCCAGCGGCAGTACCTTCACCGCCTCATGAAAGAGGCGGGACTGGAAGCAGAAGGTTTCAGGCTTTCCGGCGATTAGACATATTTTTCAACCCCAGTTTATCCAGGGCATCCTCCAGGCGGACAACCCCCATGGGCTGCCCGTTCTGGACCACGGCAATGCGGTTGATCCCGTAAAACAACATCAGCTGCACCGCATGGGTCAGCCTGTCTTCCGGGGTGACCGCATGATCCAGGCTCATGCTTGATGTGAAGGGCATCAGAACAGTTTTGACTTTACACGATTCCATTGCTGCGGGCCTCCTTTCCCAGAGGGGGAGGCAGGCCTTAGCGCCTGCCTCCCGTTCCATGCCGATGACAGCCGTGCCATCCGCTGAAGCCGCTGGCCCTAATGCGGGATGTTCACATTCAGGGCATACTGAAGAACGACATACACAATATAGATCCCAAGCAGCCATCCACCCTGCCACCGCTCAAAATAGCCCTTTTTGTTCTGCATGGCGATAAACGCCCGGAACGACCAGAGGATCATCAGCATGACCGGAAAGTGAAAGAGAAAGAAATTCTCGGGAATGGCCAGCGGCGTGGCTGAGGCGGATGCGCCTATGACAAACAGGCAGTTGAGCACGTCCGCGCCCACGACATTGCCCACCATGATTTCCGGGTGCCCTTTGCGAATAGAGGCAAACGCGGTCATCAGTTCCGGCAGTGACGTACCAAAGGCTACCAGGGTGGCGGCAATGATATCCTGAGGCACGCCCAAACGCACGGCACATTCGGATGCACAGGGAATCAGAATCCGGGCGCCCAGGATCACCAGAAACAATCCTCCGAATATCATCACAAGGGATCTGGGAATCCCCATCTCATCCGATTCATCCTCTGCTTCGCCATCCTGGGCCTGATCCCCGCCGGATTTGGCCCAGAAATAGGTGGCATACATATACAGCGCCAGCAGGCCCAGAAACAGAAAACCGATTCCCCGCTTGAGCACCGGCTCCGGCATGATCCACAGGGATATCAGAGAAATGGCCACCAGCAGGGTGGCCGATCCCACCTGGACCCACCCGGTACGCTGCAAAATGAACTTGTTCATGGGCACCCGGGTCAGGACGCAGGCAACGCCAGAATCAAGCCGGTGTCCGCAATGATGGAACCCACGGCATTGCCCAGGGCCAGGCCGGGGTTTCCGGTCCAGGCCGCCATGACGGACACAAACGCTTCGGGCAGAGTGGTTCCCAAAGAAACGATGGTGGCACCGATAACGATCCGGGGCAGCCCGGTCCGCCTCGCCAGGGCCACCACCCCGTCAATGGCCCAGTCCGCTCCCTTGGACAGCAGCAGGATACAGACACCGATAATCGCCAGCAATACAAATATGGGTAATCCCGGTACGATATTTAACAGCAATTCTTCCATCGGCAACCCTCCTTATTTTAAGTCTTGATCAATTCAGCAGATTCACTGATCCGTTTCAGGTTGAAACACCGTTAGAGCAAAACATATGCCACCTTTCAAAGTGGAATGGCACTGTTGCATCTTTCCGGAAAAAAAATGTTTGAAACGCCCATTTCCGTGGGGGAAACACACAACCGGACCACTGGAATCGATCTTGGTCAATGATGCTATTCCATGAAAAATGTCTATGAAAAGTTTCAGCAACCTGAATTCTGTCAACCGGGGGTGGACTGCCGGGCGGCCCGTCACTGTTTTTTTATGGTTCACCCGTATCGAAAAGGCAGGTTGAAAATTTAAAATCAATGTAATTTCATATGGTTGTGATTTAATCTCCAGGCACCGGACCATGGAAAACGTCTGTGGCATATATTTTGATTTATGCCTTTTCGACAGATGAAACCCGATGACGGGAAAAACCGTTCACATCATCAACAAAAACATGAGGAGGCCATAATGACTGAGCGAACCGAACAACAAAAGAAGATGGGGTGGGAAGTTGCCCGGGACCTTGAAGCGACCAAAAAATCCATTTGGGAGCGCATGATGCCCGAGTGGCAGCAGATCCGGGCCGCCCTCGGGGGAATCGGGGTGTTTTTCCTGCTGTTTCTGGTGGGGATCTGGCTGGCCGGCAACCCCTTTGAATTCACGGTGCGCCTGCCTTCGGCATTCAACCTGTCTAACGGGTTCACCGGGGACCAGTGGTCCATTGTATGGAGCGTGGTGCTGATCGCCGCATTTTTTGAATTCATGGATGCATCCGCCGGCATGGGATTCGGCACAGCTCTGACCCCGCTGCTGCTCGTGATGGGATTCGATCCCAAGCAGATCGTGCCCGTGGTCATGATCCAGCAGGGAGCCGCCGGTCTGGTAGGGGCATTTCTCCACAGTGAATACCAGAATGTGGAGTGGAAGTTCAAACCCATGAGCGAGACCATCAAGCTGGCGTTGATCATTGTTGTCTCCGGCGTGGTGTTCAACATCCTGGCCATCGTGGGCATCTACAAGATTTTCATGGTGGAAAAGTGTGGATCAAGCTGTATGTGGCGCTTTTGCTGCTCATGATGGGGCGATCTCCCTGATCTCCTCCAAGAAAGACCGTCCTTACAAGCCCGGTAAATGGTGCTCTGGGCCTCTTTGGCCGGATTCAACAAAGGGGTGGGCGGCGGCGGCTACGGTCCTGTGGTCACCATCGGGGGCTTCTGGCCGGGGTTCCCGTGAAAGCATGCTGGCAGTAACCGCCATCAGTGAGGGGCAGTGAGCACCGTGGCCGTGATCACCTGGTTCGCCATGCTCACCTCCGGGGTGAAAATCGATTATCTCCTGCTGCCCAGTTTCATGATCGCCACCATGTTCTCCGCGGTGGCAGCCCCCTACATGACCCGGATCTTTCCGGAAAAAGCATGGAAAATCGTGGTGCCGGCTTACTGCCTGTGCCTGACCGCCTATGCGTTCTACAAGATTATACCCGACATCATCCAGCGCCTGGCAGGATAACCTTTGACCCCGTTGACGGACACTCGGCTGACCAGATCTTTTCCGACAAAGACCTGGTCAGCCATTTACCCTGAAACCATCACCCCGAAACCATGAGAGGATATCATGAAATCAGCCCATACCAGCCAGATCCGTTTTCATCACCGGAAATCCACCAGCCCCGCCGCGGATTCGCCCAGACCCGGCTCCAGAATTTTGGATTGTCCATGATTGTCATGGTCGTCAGTTTTCTGTTATACTACCTGGGCCTTTTCGGCGGAGTGGAAGGCCCCCTGAAACCGGCCCGGATTGGCGAAACCCTTGCGTCCCTGGGTGTTTCCAACTACCATGTCCTGGGCACCTGCCTGGTGTTCATGCTCATAAGCCTGACCTGGAACCATGTCTACAATGCGTGCCACCCGTTCCTCCGCCGCAATGACACCGGCGGCCCGATTCCAACCGTCAGAAAAGGACCTGTCAGCCATTTTTATGGATAATGTGGCTGGTGTTCAGTGCCATGGTGGCGTATCAGGCATGGCTGTCCTGAACCGGATGAACAAGGCCGCGGAGGAGGGACCCATGACTGAAAAAATTCAGGTACTGATCGTGGATGACGAGGTCCGGTTTGCCAGAAATGTGTCCCGGCTTCTGGACAAAACCCGGTTTAACGTCTGTGTGTCACACAATGGGCTGGATGCCCTTGAAAAGGTGCACAAAACCCGGCCGGATGTGGTGGTGCTGGACATCCGCATGCCGGAAATGGACGGTATTGAAACCCTTCTGGCGATGAAACACCTGGATCCGGACATACAGGTGATCATTCTCACCGGTCATGCAGATGTGGAAACCGGTATCCTGGCCATCCGTGAAGGAGCATTTGACTATTTGTTCAAACCGTGTGATATGGACCTTTTGAAAGAAATAATCCTTCAGGCGGCAGCGGCCAAACAGATCCAGCGCCGCCCGGTGCTGTGGCCCAGGCACATGGTCAAGGAAATCACCAATGCGGCGTTTATCCCGCTGGACATCACCGACAACCTGAAAAAAGCCCTGGACATATTCACTGCCATGGGGGCCGGGGGCATGCGGGAAGAACTGCATGTGACGGACGTCAAAGACCGGCTGAAAGGGATGATTTCAAAAAACGGGCTGATCCGGGAAGCGGAAAGGGCGTGTCCGGATCGCCACATTCTCTGGTCCGATCTGGTCAAAAATCCCCTCTGGCTGCCTGAAAAAAAAGTGTCGGATATCATGACCCCCCCGGCAAAAATATCCGCCCACCCGGACGAACCGCTTGAACAGGTGGCTCAGAAAATGATCGACCACCACATCCGGTGTCTGCCGGTGATGGCGGATAACCGGTTTATGGGAGTCATCCGGCTGAATGATATTCTTTTTCATATCTCAACGGCCCATGAAAACAGGAAACAGGGAGATGACAATACATAAACATGTCTCCGGCATAGTCCGGCCCACCTTTACGGCCGGCAGGCCGGCATTGATTTCAAAGGTATGCCTTACACTGTTGCCGGCAGCAGCTGTGTTTGCCGGTCTGGCACTGTGGATTCTATACCAGAGTCCAGCACCGGCGTACGGCCTGATTCTTTTGGCAGCGGGAGTTCTGGCAGGTGCCGGCGCACTGGCCCATCATCTCAAAAACCTGTCTGTGCGGCTGAGAAAAAAAATGCACCACATCCAGCTGCTGGACCAGCAGCTGTTGAAGATGAGCCGTATGGCCGCCGCAACCAAACTGACACGGGATTTTCTGGCAGATCTCAAAGACGGTCTGCTCAATATGGAAAGTTCCGCGGCACTGGCCCGGGAATTGATCCGCGAGAACCATCTGCCGGATGCCGCCCGGACCCTGGACGATATCCAGACCGCATCCTCAAAATCCTGCGCATCAATCAACAAACTGCTGACCATCACACGAACGCCGGGAAATCACTGGATTATCCAGGATATCCAGATCGAGGACATGATCACGGACATCCTGGAAATCCTGTCCCCCCAGTTCCGGGAAAAACAGGTCCGGATCGCCCGGGACCCGGGAAGAGAATCCATCCATGATCCGCAGCAATTTTTCCCGGACCTACCAGGTCTTCCAGAATCTGTTTCTCACGGTGGTGTCCGATATCATCCTTAAAGGACAGTTAACCGTCACCACCCGATCCGGATCAGACGGCATTTTAATCACCATTGTCTATCCCAGCCGCCATTTCAACAAACATGTCCTGGCCCAGCTGACAGACCCGGCCTATGCACTCCAGGGCCATGAACCCGGCCCATGGCTGGCACTGTGCGTCTATCATGCAGACCGGGTAAACGGATGGATCCGGGCGGATGAGACCGAAACCGGTCTTGAACTGACCGTCCATCTGCCTTACCGCATCGGCCGATCTTCCTGTCCACCCCCCCAGGCATTTTTAAAGGGACTATGATCCGAACCCAAGATCTGGCATATGCCATTGAAAACATTTCCCGCCAGGACCCGGAAATCGGGTATGCCCTTTCCGAGTTGCTGGCTGCCGGTCATATCCGGATTCCGTTGGATGCCGGCAACCCCGGAGAAGACCCCTGTTTTCTGTTTGACCAGGAACGGGTGTTCATCCGGAAAGTCAGTTTTTTCAATCACGGAATTTCCCCGCTTGAAGAAAGATTGGTCGTTAAATACGGAGAAGCAGCAGAAAAACACCGAATTGATGGACTCCCCTCTCCTAAGGGCTATTTTGCAGCAGCCAGGAAGATTCACTTGGCTGGCATCACCTGTCTAATGCAGTATGAACTCACCGGCGCCATTTCCAGACTCCTGAAAAAACCGGGACCGCCGGCAGCGGCACCGACCCGGGAAATGTCTGTAACGACCGGCTTCATCTTTTGCAAAAAGTATTGCAGGAACCGCCCGCCGACTCTGAAATGCCTCTTACGTTAAAGGAATCGCTGTTTTTTATTGAAATGCAACAATCCGTTGACTGTCATTTTGTTTTGTTTCCCTTTACCGCCACTGCACTGGCTCAGTTGATAGAACTGAACCTGGAGTTCTTCCACTTGCGGTTTGTGCTGGACCTGTTTGTCACCGGAGCATCCCATCGGCTTTTTGCCGCTGTCAGCCAGGGGAAAATAACCGGAATGATGTATCTAAAGGAAAAAAAACGCTTGTTCTACACCGGACTGGAGATTCATTATGTTGCCACAGTCAACGGGCTTCCCCTGGATGAGCAGACCCTTGATTATCCGAGGATCCGTGGAACCGGTACCTTTCTGATGGCCGGTGCCTGGCTGTTGTGGAAAACCCGTTTTGCCAGGGCATCGGAAGTCGTTCTGGATGCGGAAATCGGAGCGGAGCGGTTTTATGAAACCATCGGGTTTGATTCCCGCCCCCACACGGATATCTTCTCAAACACCCCAAAGATAAACTGCTGTTGTATATCATCGGCATGGCCATGAATTGTGAAACAGTGCCGGAGCGGTTGGAAGCGGCGGTGATCCGATGTCTCAGACGGCAAATCGCCTGCCTGAAAAATCCGGCCCAGCCGATGATCCCAAGCGGAAAATCGCCATCCTGGCGGTTTCCACCTGTAACCAGGGCAAAAAAAAACAGAACCTGGCAAAAATTGCCCGGCACCTGGTCTCCCGGGACAGACGCCGCATCCCTGAAGCCGACATGTTATTGCAAGTTCTGGCACAAAATGATGCAGATCGATCCAGACATGTCCTGGTAAAAGGGGCCAGCATGATCTGGGTGGTCAATGATCCGGTGTTTGATCAGCACCTGGAAGGCATTTTTCACATGGAAAGCCGCAAACGGACCCGGGCACTGACATCCATACTGGCAAAAGAACCGTTTACAGACCAGATCATCCCGGTTCAGCCCCGTGCTGCCACCGAACAGGAACTGGCCTGGATTCACCTGCCGGAATATATTGCCAAAATCGCCGGGACCAAAGGGAAAAAACTGACTTATCTGGATCCGGACACCCAGACCACCCCCCACTCTTATGCGGTGGCAAGACTGGCCGTAGGCAGTGTGTTCAATCTCATCGATGCTGTTTACAATGACCCTGTCCACCGCAGCGGCATCGCCTGCATCCGTCCCCCGGGCCATCATGCCGAACCGGACCGGGCCATGGGATTCTGCCTGTTCAACAATGTGGCATTAGGGGCTGCCTATCTCCAGCACCGGTATGGGGCCAAACGGATTCTGATCGTGGATCTGGATATCCACCACGGCAACGGCATTCAGAAAGCCTTTCATGACAGCAAGGAAGTGCTGTATTTTTCCGCTCACCAGTTTCCCTGCTACCCGGGCTCCGGGAAACTGGCAGACATCGGAACCGGGGCCGGAAAGGGATACACCATCAACGTGCCACTTCCGAAAGGCAGAGAAGACAGGGACTATGCCGCTGTCCTACATTTTCTGCTGACCCCGGTGGCCGGACAGTTTCAGCCGGAAATGATTCTGGTGGCCTTAGGGTTTGATCTCTTTGCCCAGGATCCGCTGGGACAGATGAATGTGACCCCGGACGGATATGCCCTGATGACCCACATGCTCAAACAGCTGGCGAAAACGGCCTGCAACGGACGGATCATTTTTGTTCTGGAAGGCGGGTACAGTCTCCGGGGTATCCGCGATTGCGGGCTGCGGGTGCTTCAGGAACTGGTGGACCTGCCCACGCTCAGCCCGGAAAAAATCCGCCGGATGATCCCGAAAAAACCCGACAGCGTGCCGGCACTGAAAAAGCCATGGACCTGCACAGAGCTTTCTGGCCGGGTATCCCTGATATTCCGCATGAACCGGCTTGGAATCCTTGCTCCGATAGCCTTTGAAAGTCACTCTTCAGCCAAGGAAACCCCATAGCGCTCGATGGTCGGCAACCCAATGACATTGTGATTTTAATAAAAAGGGCCGTTTTAGGCTATCGACTGCCGTGATAGACTTTCTCTCCTCGATATTGAACAGTACCTTGTAATAATGCCTGGAAAAAGTAGAGCAACGCCAGAATATGGAACCCGGTAAAACCTTTGGTGGTTTCACCAAATGCTCCTAAAGCAAGCGGACCCACAAAAAATCCAACTCCCCAGAAAAGGTAGAATGTCCCCGATACAGTCCCTCTTAACGAATTGCCGACAGAATGATTCAACCACGCCAAAGATGATACACAAAATACTCCGAGCCCAACGCTGGCTAAAAAAAGCCATAGATAGACCATCCACCCGCTCTTTCCAGAAAACAGACCAAACCCTATCGAGATCATCATTAATCCCCAGATCATGGTTTTTTTTCGTCCATGCCGATCCGATATAGGGCCGGTAATTATCTGAGACAGACTAATGCCAATATAAAAGAGCATGAAAAACCATCCGATTTCTGCTTGTGTGAAGCCTTTATTTTGAATCAGAAAACCAGGGAGCACTGTCAAAGAAATTCCGTACCCAGCACCGTAAAGGATGATACCGCAAAGTACCACAAGCGTTCCCGGACTCTCAAGAAGCGGTTTGAGGCCCTTTGTATCAAGGGTATCATCAACCGTTGATATATTCTTCCGCGGCTCTTCGACTGCCGTTAAGATAAGGAAGACACCGATAACACCTAAGAAGGCAAAAACATAAAGGGTTCGTTCTTTGTCCAATGTTTTGCAATGATAATCCCGAAAGCACTGCCTAAGGTAAGTCCCAGATGAAGAAAGGCGTTGTAAAACCCGATAACTTTTCCTTTTGCCTTTGGATAAAGCGTAGAAAGGAGTGCCGGCGCAAGTGCCCATAAGGGCGCCTCACCGATCCCCTGTAACAATCGTCCGAGAAAAACCATCTCCGGGGTGTTTGAAAAACAATAAAGAAGTCCCGATGCTGAGCAAATAAAATATCCGCTTATAAGAAAGCGCCGGAATCCGTATCGGTCAGAGAGATGTCCAATTGGAAATTGGAGCAGTACAAATGGGACAGCAAATGCTGAGGCCAAATAGCCAACGGTTTTTAAGGAACCGGTAAAGGTCATGATTTTTTGAGGAAGCAAGGGGACAATCATTCCGACCCCAAACATGAATAAAAATACGGACAAGTTCAACCCAATGATAGATCTACGTTTTTCCATAATAATTCTGCCTGTGATTTCAATCCCCCTTTTAGTTTTGATCAAAAGATGCTACACAGCGCAACTTTAGTTTCTTCCTGACATAAACTAGGGGGTAATTATATAATTCAGAGTGATTACCTTATAACAGCTTAACCGTTACAGGGTGGAGGAGGCAGAATTTGTTGTAAAACATCGGTATTAATATCCTATTTGGATTGTCTTTAACAATGGCCATATCAGCATCCATAGACATTGTAAACAATTTTTAAGCTGAAGTGTGACCGCTGGTTTATTAATATCCATTAATTTCAAGGATTGTACAATTTTTTTTCTGTAAATTCGGGCTGAGGCAGTTCCTATTTCATTCTAACATTAGGTCGTTTCTTCGGCCCCAAAAATTTATAATTTCGTTCAGTCATAAATCAAGAAAAAAATTGGTTCCGCCCAAAGGATCCCTCCCTTTTTCCCCTCGTTAAATACGTCCTCGCAGTTTCCCCCTCCCCACTGGTTTTGACAGCTTCTCTCGAGAATTTTTTTCATTAGTTTTACAACTGAAAATTTCCATCGGCTTTCAATTTTAAAATTTTTTAACCCATCCACGGGGTACGAATATTTGACGAACAAAGGCGGTTGATTTTAGAAGTCCATTTGGATGGATGAGTGTAGAAAAAACCCGCTATTTACCTGAAATCCAGCCTAAAAATCCACGCTTCCAAAACTAACCGAAAAAAGTCAGGTATCCAAAAACATCAATTTTTCAAAAGCTTCTCAGAAGAGAAGTCAGAACCGCTCCCATGCAGGGATTTTTTTATGGTCAGAAGAAATGATTTGGCAAATCCGGCAGCATGGCCCCGGTTTTCATCAGGTTCCGGTGCAATTCATAACACCGGGAAAGGTCATGGCAGATATGTCCTCTGGGGCTTTGTTTCAGGTAATCGTTCAGATAGGGCCGGTACGCCGGATGGGCGCAAGTATTAATGATTTTTTTTGCACGCTCAATAGGCCCCAGGCCCCGCAAGTCTGCCAGGCCTTGTTCCGTGACCACGATCTGCACGGAATGCTCGTTGTTGTCCACATGAGGCACCATGGGGACAACAGCAGAAATATTACCTTTTGGCCACGGACGGGGTCATGAAAATGGACAGATGGCTGTTCCGGGTGAACTCCCCGCTTCCCCCACCCGTTCATGACCTGGGTGCCGAACACATGGGAAGAATTGACATTACCGTAGATGTCCATCTCCAGAGCTGTGTTCATGGCAATCACGCCTAAACGACGGATAATACCGGGGTGGTTCGAGATCTCCTGGGGCCGGAGCACAATGCGGCTTCCGAAAAAATCCAGGTTGTCTGTAATCCGGGTCAGCTTTTCCGGCACAACGGTCAGCGCTGTGGCGGAAGCCCCCAGCAGCTTGCCCTCTGACATCAGGTCCACCATGGCATTCTGGAATAGCTCGGAATACATATAAAACGGCGGAATATCCGGATGCGCTCCCAGCCCGGCCAGCACGGCATTGGCAGTATTGCCAACCCCGGCCTGAAAAGGAAAAAATTGTTCGGGTATCCGGCCGGCCTGCCTTTCTTCCAGAAGAAAACGGATCACATGGTCCGCAATCTTCCGGCTCACCGCATCTTCAGCGCTGAACTCCGCCACCTGGTCCGGTTCGTCATTCTCAACAATACCCACCACCTTTTTCGGGTCCACCTGAGCATAGGGCCACCCGATTCGGGTCAATGGTGTATGCACATTGATGGGTGACCGCCTGGGGGGCGGGGGGATAATAAATATATCAGCCAGTTCCCGCAACCGGTGGGAATGGTGGTGGTTGATTTCGATGATCACTTTTTCAGCACAGGTCAGCCAGGTAGGGGAAGCACCGATGGAAGTACTCAGGTACACCCGTCCATCCGGGGTGATTTCCGTGGCTTCCACCACGGCCACATCCACCTTGCCGAAAACCGGCACTCACTGTCTGGGGAGATGGGACAGGTGCATGTCCACATACTGAACTTCCTGGCGGTTGATCTGGTCCCGCAGTTCTCTGCCACCCTGATAAGGGGCGCGCCATTGAATGGCGCCTGCCTTTGCCAGGTCATTGTCAATGTAATCTCCGGCTGAGGCGCCGGTGAGCACCCTGATCTGGAAATCTCTGCCCTGACCGTGTTCCGCTGCTGCATGTTTTGCCAAAAGTCTGGGGACGATCTTTGCACCCCTGCAGGGGAAAATCCGGAAAATGCGACCGTGTTCCCGTTTTTGATCAATGAAAGCACCTTCTCTTTATCCAAAATTTCGATTTTTTTCATATTTTCATTTCTTCCCATATTATTGATACCATCCTGACTGGTTTGGTTATACACCTGCCCACATGACTTTGTCCTGATTTCATCTTCAAGATATAGCAATTTATGTGCCTTTTGACAAAATTTTGCAAAACAGTTGGTCTCTTTTCTGGGATGAAGGACATATCCGATCAGTCGTGGATTCATCATGGATTCGCTTGTCCGCCGGTGCCGTCCAGCAAGCCCGTGCTTGGAAACCTTGCGTTCAGATGGGGCCCGGACTCCCGCTGTACTGAAACAAACACATGACACTGTGTGTGCACCAGAAACATACAAATCGGTATTCAGGCCGCGTTCTTCTTGTGCCTGCGATGTGTCACCGTGTGCGCCGATATTCAGGGAGTCTTTCTGCTCATCCCTGAAGGACAGGAGTTTGATTCCCGGATAGTACCGACCATGGGTCATTTTGTCTGGTGGACTCCGCCCGCCCCTTCTGCGGCCTGTGCACCGTGATTTGCTCACAGGAGCCATTGTGAAAAAAAATCATACCGACCGGGTATGGGCCGCCCTGGTTGTCATGGCTGATGAACCGGCCCTGGGGGTTGCCGTTTCACAGACAGAGATGTCACCCTCGGGGGCATCCGGGGCTGAGGAGCCATTTTTATGGGTCCCCCGGCTAACAGCCGGATGCAAATCCAGCTTGACTGAAACATCCCCTGCCCACCAAGTGTCCCCCCAAAAATTGACATTCAATACCCTTTTCCCCCACCCGGCGGTACCACCGCTTTTTTTCCTGACCATATGTCCCACGATTACAGGGAATTACATTCTCAACCTAAACCAGGGCCACATGGCACGTTTTTTGATTATGTCTTGATTATGTGTTGATTATACCGTTTACAAGCAAACGATCCGTGAAGTGGCAACATACTCTGAATACAGGAACCGAGCAAATGAATGACCATGAAGCCATCTTAACCCCGGATACCAGGTTGAATCCGCCGGAAAAAAACTCCTACCGCTATATCTTCCGGCGGTTCACCCTGCTGACCGTTTTTTGTTCCATTGTGCCCCTTCTGCTGGTGGGATGGGGTCTAAACATCCACTATTCCTATTTTGCCGAAAACCGTATTATAAATTCCTTTAAAGATCAGGTCGCCAATCACGGCCGGTTCATCGAGCAGTTTCTCAAAGAGCAGAGCACTAAGCTCCGCCTAATCGCCGATACCCATTCAAAAAGGATCTGCAAAAATCCGACAATCTCATGACCATCTTTGAAAACATGAACCAGGAACAGCCGTATATCATGGACCTGGGAATCATTGATCAACTCGGCAACCACCTGCCTATATCGGCCCCTATGACCTGATTGACAAGATGTATGCCGGGGAGACATGGTTCAAACAGGTGATGCAGAAAGGGCTTTACATCAGTGACATGTTCACGGGTTTCCGTCAGGAACCGCATTTCATCATTGCCGTACTCCGCCGGGAAGGGGAAGATCAGTGGATTCTGAGAGCCACCATCAATACCCAGGTATTCCGCACCCTGGTGGAAAATGTCCGCATCGGTGAAACCGGTGATGTCTACCTGGTCAACACCCAGGGGCTGTATCAAACCGCCCCCCGATTTGGCGGATCGATCATGGAACATGCCGATCTGACGGTTGAACCGTTCAATGAAACCGTGACCGTCGAAGTATCCCAAAAACAGCACCGGCCGGTTCTCCGACCAGGTCGTGGGAAAATTCTGGCTGACCCATCCGGAATGGATGTTGGTGGTCAAACAGGCTGGTTCCGAAACCTTTGAGGAGATGAATCATGCCCGGTTTGTCAACTTGATTTTTCTGCATCTCAGCGCGGCAAGCATTCTGGTGGCAGCGTTATTCATCACCCGTCATATGGTCGGGATCATCAGAAAACGTGACGAACATGCGGCCGGGTTGAACAACCAGCTCATGCAGGCCAGCAAACTGGCCTCCATTGGAGAACTGTCTGCGGGTGTGGCCCATGAAATCAATAATCCCCTGGCCATTATCATGACCGAACGCCAGCTGCTTCTGGATCAGTTTCAACAGACAGCGATAGAAGATCCGGCATTCAGGGAACAATTTCTTCTTCCATGGATCAGATCGCACTCCAATCCCAGCGGTGTAAACGCATCACCCATAATCTGCTGCGGTTTCCAGGCGGACCCGGTCCATGATCGAATCCGTCGATCTGAACCGGTTCGTCGCCGAAGTAGTGGAATTGATGGAACGGGAAACCAAAACCAGCGGGATCCGGCTGCTGACGGATCTGGACCCGCAACTTCCCGCCATTCAATCTGATCCTTCCCAGTTGCAACAGGTTTTTCTGAATCTGATCACCAACGCGGTGGATGCACACGAAGGAAAGCCCTATGGATCCATCCGGATCACCACCCGGTATGATGCGGATTCCAACGGCATTTTTCTTTCCATTGCCGACACTGGGAACGGTATCGACCCAAAACAGCTGGACCGCATCTTTGATCCGTTCTTCACCACCAAACCGGTGGGCAAAGGAACGGGTTTAGGACTTTCCATCTGCTACAGTATCATCCGACAGCTCAAAGGCAACATCACCGTCAAAAGTGAGCCGGGGAAGGCTCGGAATTTATGATCTTTCTGCCGCTGACCATTTAAAAAAAACAAAACAGGGAACCCGGCCGGCCCGGCCTGATGACACATCAGATCCATCACTATAGCCGGATGAATCAATCCGGAAGGAGGCAGTTATGAAAGGAAGCAAAATTTTACTGGTCGACGATGAAATTGTTTCACTACCAACATGTCCAGACTGCTGGTCAACCGGGGATACCAGGTCACAGCGGTAAACAGCGGAGATGCGGCTGTCAAAGAACTGGAAAATGATGATTTCGACGTGGTGGTGCTGGACCTGAAAATGCCTGGCATGGACGGCATTGCCACACTCAAGGAGATCAAAAAACTCGACCTGTTCACCCAGACCCTGATTCTGACAGGGCACGGCTCCATTGACAGCGCACTGGATGCGGTCCGGCTGGGGGCATATGATTATTTGACCAAACCCTGCGAAATTGATGACCTGGTGAGCAAAATCGAGTGTGCCTGGCAAAAAAAGATGAGCACATCAAAGAAGAAATTCAGGAAAATGTCCAGAAAATCATCGAATCCCCCATTCGGTATTTGACCTGTACCCATCCAAAGACAAAAAAAATAACCCGCTGGCAAGTCCAAACAAAATAGGGGCGCGGAACCATCTCTCTCCTGCGCCCCTATTTTTTTGATAAAATCTTTGGCCGTTGAACACAGCCGGCTCAGCTTTTCAGTATTCTTTCCATTTCAAAAAACAAGTCCTGTTCCCGGACAATCCCCACAACCTTTCCGGTCAGGGTCACCAGCAGGCGCCGTTCATTTTCATGGAGCATCATATAGGCCGCCTCCATAAGATTGGCATTGCCGTCGATGAAGGCCGGCAGCGGAGACATCGCTTCGGTGATCTGTTTCTTTTTATGTCTCGGATTCCCTGGGTGAACATCCCGTTCCAAAACATGGGGAATATTCGATACTGTCGGCCAGAACGGTTTAGGCGCCGACAGATAAGGCGGCATGAGCATCTCCAGCAGATCCCGGATGGTCAGGATGCCTTTGATCTGATCATATTTATCCACGATGAGAATGGACCGGTGCCCCGTTTCCATCAAATGATCCGTGGCCATCTTGGTCTCAAAGGATGCCCGGAGTTCGAAAATAGCTTCCTGAATTGTCTTGGCTTCAGAAATCTTGGTATATTCGGTAACCGGAATCATCACCGCTGTCACCCGGTGCTCCTTCTGGACCGGCAGTTTGTCGCCCAGATGACAGGCTTCCTTGATTTTGGCGGACAGCAGCCCGATGTCGCAAGGCTTGTTCAGGTAGTCGAACGCCCCTTCCACCAACGCATCCCTGGCCGAAGGTCTGGCTCCGTGGCCCGTGAGCATGATCACCGGCAGGTCCGGTTTGATTTTCTTTATCCGGCTCAATGTTTCATGTCCGTCCATTCCCGGCATTTTGATGTCCAGAACCACCACATCGGGCTGTTGTTTCAGGTTTTCAAGGGCTTTCTCCCCGTTTTCCGCCAGAATGACCTCAAACCCTTTTTTCTCCAGAATTTTGCGGGTGGTTTCCCTGAACCGTTTTTCATCGTCCACCATCAATACTTTTATCTGTTCGGTCATTGAATGTTCTCCTTGATAAATATTTAATTCTTAATAAATGCCAGATGTGCTGAATACACCAGAAAAACAGAACGATTGTGGAAAGTGCCACAATTACGATGGACCTTTTCCAGGACAGGCTGCATGTATTTTCAAACCGGTACTTATGAGCCACCATTTCCATGGTTCTGTCACCCAGACCAGAAACGGCAGCCATGACAAAAAAGCGTTACTCCGGATGAAAACGCATAGATACTGAACACAACGGCAAACCGGGCTTTTTTTCCGGCGATCATCACCATGGCCATATATCCCAGGATCGATGAAATCAGGATCATGCCGGCCGCGTTCAGGAAAAGGATGGGCGCCATGATTCGGACCGGCTGGGAATAGGCCCCGGTCAGTAAACCGGCCAGGGTGTAAAACAGGCAGCAGATCACCATAAATTCCACTGCCCGGCGGGGCCTTGTTTTTCCACAAGCTCCCTGAAAAACAGGCCTGGTTCGATCAACAGCTGAATCAATGCATAGGCATAAAACCGACCGGCCTCAATTACAGCGGTTACCATCACAGGACCCTCCCTTTCATTGTGATCGAAAATCCATGAGCACGAATATCACCTTTCCTAAAACAGTTTCATTGCGGCACCGGATGCCAGCATGATCAGGGTTAAGAAAAATAGAATCCGGCGTTCGGTCTCTTTGGTGAAATACAGTTTACCGTCCCTGAACAGGGGTTTTTTCATCGGTTCTGAATTCTGTGTCTTTTGCATGGGGTTGCTCTCCTTTTAATAACTTATCAGAATCCGGGCAAAGTACCGAATCCACGGAAGCTCCAGTAAATTCCGGTAAACAGCAGCAGCACCACATTGGCGATAAAAAACATGGGAACACCCACCCGCAGGTAATCTTTAGGCTCCAGGTATCCGCTGGCATATACGATGGCATTGGGTGGAGTCCCAATAATCAGGCAGTAAGCGAACGATGACGCCACTGCAGTCGCCATCGCCATAAACGGCAGATACGTAGAACCCGGGTGAACCATTCCTGCCATATTCAGGGCGATGGGCCCCACGGACGCGGCAGCCGGACCGTCCGCCATCAGGTTGGTGAGCACCGATGTCAGCCCGTTGCTGACCATGAGCAGGGGCAGGCCTGATTCCATGCCGAACTGAGACAGGAAACCAATGACCGACTGAGCCAGCCAGTAGGCAGCCCCGGTGCTGTCCAGAGTCCGGCCGAAGATGATGGCCCCGGCATACAGCCACACAACCCCCAATCCACTTTTCCTGATAATCACGCCAGTTGACCACTCCGGTGATGATGTAGGCAATGGCTCCGGCCACGGCAATCACGCCGATGCCCAGCCGGATGGGCACAATCCCCATCTGATAAAAGGATTTTCCGTAAACCACCCGAACACCATGATGACAAAAATTATCAGCGCCCAGACTTGATGCCGGTTCCACCCTCCCATTTTATCGATTTCCGTTCTCAACTGGTCCATTGCCGGAGCCAGGGAGACGATTTTCGGACGGAACCGCAGGTTGGTGATAAACCAGGTGATCGGAATCATGACCAGCACAAAGGGAAAGCAATAAGTCACCCATTGAAAATATCCGATATCGATACCGAACATATCGGTCAGATAGGTCATCATAATCACATTTCTGGCACCGCCGGAAGGGGCCCCGGGTCCGCCGATGTTGCAGGCCATGGCAATGGTGATCATTAACAGCTTGGCCAGGTCCTTGTCCTCTGGCACTTCGTCGGTGAGACTGTTCTGATACAGCAGCATTCCGATGGGCAGGAACATGGCCGCCAATGCGTGATCGGAGATAAACGACGCCAGAGGAGCGATGATCACAAAGAACACCAGGGTGATCCATTTGGTGTTAGGCACGGCCAGCTTTTTGAACATGACCAGACACACCCGCTTGTCCACTCCGGTCTTGACAAAGGCGGCGGCAAACATCAGGCTGCCCATGATAAACCAGCAGGCATCGCTCCAGTACAGCATGGCCACGGCTTCTCTGGACAGCACCCCGGTAAACACATACATCAGCCCGATGCAGAACGCCACTGCCGGCAGCGGAATACATTCGGTCAGAAAACACAGAACCACAAACGCGCCCACGGCAATGGCCACCTGGATGTGCCAGGCCCCTTTATCAGCGGCAGCCCTGTCTTTTCCTTTCAATTCATCATATTTCAACCCCTGTTTTCTTAGATCCAGTGCCCCGCTCATGACTGCCAGATACCGGTCCTCAGCCACATGGTCTTTTATGTAATTTAAGGCAAGATCAAAATTCTTCTGATCCGCATCGATTTTGTTCTTCTTGCACCATTTCAGGTCACGCGCCAGATAACGGGCCTTTTTCAACGCCCCCATCTGCATGTTGGTTTCCATGATCCGGGCGGCAAGCAGCTGCCACTGAGCCGCATCCGCCTTGTCCACCTCAAACAGTTCTCTGGTGATATGGTTCACCACCGCTTTAGGCCCCACTTGATACTGGGTGCCCACATCTTTCATGCCTTTCGGGGTGGGAATCAGCAGCAGAATCGCCAATGCCAGGACTGGAAAAATAAACACCTTCCAGTTGATATATTTATCATACCCTGTCACTTTTTTTTCTTTTTTCATACATCAACCTCCGTTATGACTATTCGAAATTTTGCTTATTATCTATTCAATGGGTCTATCCATTCCATTGCCGGAATTCAGTCCCCTGATTTTTTTCATCGAGACGTTGTCTTTTTTTCAAATGCTTCATGTGCCTTGTCCACAATGTCATCGATATCCGCCGGCTTCATCACGTAATCAAAGGCCCCGAACCGAAGGCCCTCAATGGCCGAATCCATGGTGGCATGCCCGGTAAGAAAAATCACCTCCACCGGCGGATATAGGGTTTTGATCGCCTGCATGGTTTTGAACCCGTCCATCCCCGGCATTTTAACGTCCAGAATCACCACATGAACATCATGGATTTTCAGTAAATCTAAAGCCTGTTCCCCGCTTTGGGCTGTGACAACCTCAATTCCCTTTTTTCCCAGCAATTTGGCGGTGGTAAGAAGATACCGTTCTTCATCATCCACCAACATCAATGTCAGCTTTTTCAAACAGGTTCCTCCTTTCGCTCGAAATGGTTTTTGTGAACGATATCCCTCATTGTTCCTGTGTGTTCATATCCGACCTGGGCAGGGTAACGATAAAGGTCGTGCCCTCTTTCACCCGGCTTAAGACATCCATGGTGCCGCCGAAGTTCTCGATAATGCCATAACAGACGGACAGCCCGAGTCCCGTGCCTTTTCCCACCGGTTTGGTGGTAAAAAAGGCGAAAACACCTTTTCAATATACTCCGGCGGAATACCCGCCCCGTTGTCCGTGACCCGGATCTCGATCCAGCTGTCATCCTTTGCGCGTGCCTGAATCTCCAGTCTTCCCCCGCTATCTGGATGCTGTTCGGTGATCGCGTCAATGGCATTATTAAACAGATTGAGCATCACCTGCTGAAACTGGGACGCATCTCCCATAAAACCGGGGAGATCTTCCGGAATGTTTTTAAACACAACGATGCCCTCCACACTGGCCCGCTGTTCGATCATTTTGAGAATTTCCGGAATCTGCTCACCCGGATACAACAGCTGGACCCGGGTTTCATTCTTGCGCCCGAACTTAAGGATGGCCCGGGTAATGTCCGAACATCGGGACACCTGCAGTTCGATCTGGGACAGGGAGTCCTGAAGCTCCACGATGTCTTCATTATCCCGGTCGATCTTTTTATTTTCAAACAGGTCTTCAAAAATGGCGGTGATCAGGGCATGTTCACTTTTGATGATCTGAAGCGGGTTGTTGATCTCATGGGCAAACCCGGCCGCCATTTCTCCCACTTCCGCCAGCTGAGTGGCCCGGATCAATTGATTACCCAGATCTTTTTTTATCCCGCCAACTGTTCAATGCGTGTGAACAGTTGGGCCGTCATAAAAAAGGACATGCCCACGATAATGGCAATGCCCAGCACCATGATGACCAGGCTGGCATAGAGGGCATAGTAAAAAAACCGGAACGCATCTTTTTTCTCCCGCCTTACCACCAGAAGCCACTCCTGATCCTTGAGCCAGGTGGTGGCATACAAAAATTTGAGCCCCTGTGAGTCGGATTTCAAAAAGGTGTGAATGGCATTGTCAGATGATGGAAATGCTGGAAATTCAGAGTCTTGTGCCATAACATCGATCCCACCGGATCGCCGTTCGGTCTGGGCGATTCCTTTTTTGTTCAGGATATACGCCTCGCCGGATCTGCCGATTCTCACTCCGGACACCATCCGGTCAAAAAAAGGGTATCGATGGTGGCCCGAAGAACCCAGACGTCTCTTCCTTCCCTCTTTTTCACGGCAATAATGAAATGCGGGACATTTCGATATCCCATAAACACATCGCTGATGTAGTGCCCTTTTTCCATGACTTCCTGAAACCAGAATTCTTCACTGTAGCGCTTTCCAGTCAACTGATACTGGCCTGAGTACCTGACATGAATCCCCTGGGAGTCGAACAGCCCTAAGTCCACAAACGCACCGGATTTGGTTTTCAAAATTTCAAACATGTCATCAATCACCTGGTTTCGGCTGATGGATTCAAAATCAAACAGATGGGTCACCATATCCAGGTCCGACTTTCGTTCCAAAAGAAAGGATTCGATCATGTCCCGGTGGTCCCCCACAATGCGTTTCAAACTTTGGGTGGAAGTGTTTTCCAGGGCCGTGGTAAAATAGTAAAAACTGATGCCCACGGCCAGAAAAAGTGGGATCAGAGGGATGACGATCAAGTTTGCCTGAATGTTGCGCTTGACCCGTCTGGTCCGGATATTTTCCTCAATTTTTTTTTTATCCATTTATTGTCTTCCCTTGAAAGTCTTCGGATCTCTGACACTGACCACGGGTATGGGAGAATGCCGGAATACCTTTTCCGCCGTACTGCCAAACAACACCCGGGACAGATTTCCCCTGCCCTTGTTGGCCATGACAATGAGATCCGCTTTTTGGTTTTCAGCCGTTTGAATAATGTATTCCCATGGAATTCCCACCTCAATGCTCAACGTCATGTTTTCCTTGTATTCCGAAAATTGCTGTTGATCAGCAGGGTCAGGTTTCATGACGTTCCTTCTTCAAATCCTTCACATAATCATCCACATTCAGCCGGTCCGGATAATACTGGCTCACGATTCCGACGCTGGTCACATCCCGCTGGTTGATGACGTTGAGTGCCACAATTCGGGCCTGACAGCCTCTGGCAATGGCCACAGCGGCCTCCAGGGTCATCCGGGTATACTCGGAAAAATCCACACAGGCCAGAATCGTATTGATCTTTTTCATCTCTAATCTCCTTTATCTTTTTTCGGTTTTCTAACGCATGATACGCGAAAGGGCACTGGTTAATGTGCGGATGAGCAATTAGCATGCCATTTCCGTTTTACTGGATTTTCTCGGGTTTCCCACACCATTCAGGCCTTTTTTAAGAGTATCTCCCCGGATCAGGTGTCAGCAATTTTTACGGATTGATAAACTTCTCTATACTGAATCAGAAACGGAACGGGCTCACGAAGATATAAGACTCTGAAAACTTCTGACCATCAGTCCGGCTGACGGATGAATTCTGAATTAATTCATATTAACAGACTGTCGGTATAAAATTTGCAAAACGCAACCATTTGAGAAATGAATCATAAATCAAGGCAATAAGAAGCGGGCCTGATTTTGAAAACAGAGATACCGAAAATATTTTACAGCCCATAAATGTTCTGATAATAAATTTATTTTCATTTTGCACACAGCAACACAGGAGAAATCAGCATGAAAACCATCCTGGTAAAAGAAATCATGGTTCCTTTGGCGGAGTATGCCACAGTGAATGAAAATGACACCATGGCTGAAGCGGTTCTGGCGCTGGAGAAGGCCCGAAACCGCTTCAACAAGGAAAAACTCAAGCACCGGGCCATTCTTGTCACCAACAGCCAAAACCAGGTGGTTGGACGGATCAGCTACCTGGATTTTCTCCAGGGACTTGAACCCAAATACAATGAAATCGAAGAACTGTACCATACCATCAACCGGAAACTGGGGTCCAGGTACCACCTGGTGGCTGATTATTCTCCGGGCCAGTTTCGTTCCCAGATCCAGAAATACAATCTATGGGAAAAACCATTGAACAACCTGTGCGGTAAGGCGGGCGCCTGCCTTGCCAGAGATTTCATGCATATTCCCACGGAATTGGATTACATCGATGAACAAGCAGCCCTGGACCAGGCGGTTCATCAGTTTGTCCTGGTACGCACCCAGTCTCTGCTGGTGAAAGGCTCACAGGAAATCATCGGCATTCTCAGACTCAGCGACGTGGTGGAAACCATATTCAGTATGGTGAAGCAATGCCCGGCTGAATAAAGCCATCAAACACATCCATTTTCATCCGGTCATTCAGGCATCAATGACCGGATGATCGATAAAAAGTGAATTATCTCATCAATCAAAGGAGATTAATATGGTAACCATGGTAAAAATGCGGCTCATGCTGGTGGATGATGAAGAACGGTTTCTTCAAACCACGGGCAAAATGATCCGCAAGAAAGGCTATGATGTGATCACGGCAACCAGTGGTGAAGCCTGTCTTGAAAAACTGCAAACAGATCTGGTGCATGTGGTGATCCTGGATGTCAAAATGCCGGGTATGGACGGGGTGGAAACCCTGAAGAAGATCAAACAGCGGTATCCCAGAATAGAGGTGATCATGCTCACCGGTCATGCCACGGCAGACTCGGCTGTGGAAGGATTGAAGTCCGGGGCCACGGATTATCTTCAGAAACCCGCCAGCATCGAAGATCTCATTGCAAAAGCGGAACGAGCCTTTGCCCGGCACCTGGATATTGAAGAAAAAATCCGGCTGGCAGAGGCGTTCAAACAGTCCAGTATTTAATTTTGTGGTGATGTAAATTCACGGACTTTTCATCATGAAAACATGAACGACAACCATACAATGTATCTGGAGTAATTTTTTATGGCTGAAGTTGAATCTCTGAAAGAACCGGCAAGCACCAAGTCGATCATTATAAAATTTATCATCTCCGTATCCCTGGGTATTATAGTCATTCTGCTGCCCAGGCCGGAAACCCTGACCCCGGAAGCACATCGACTTCTGGCACTGTTGATCACCATTGTTTTTCTGTGGGTGAGCGAGGCCGTGCCCATCGGTGCCACAGCGCTTCTGGCCGGGGCCGGCCTGATTTTTCTCAAAATCCAGCCGGCCCAGAAAGCCTGGGCACCCTTTGCCAGCCCGGCAGTCATGTTCGTTCTCATGATCATCATGTTCGGGGTGGTGCTCAATGAGGTGGGGCTGGCCAACCGCATCATGTACAACCTGCTCAAATTCGCCGGCACCAGAATCAAACGACTGAGCCTGATTCTGGCGATGGGATGCACCATTGCCTCGTCCGTGTTCCATGACGCCACCATCACAGTGATCATGGTGTTTGCCTTTGTCCCCGTCTTCATGAGTATGGGGCTGAAACCGGGCCAGAGACACCGGCTGCCTATGTTTTCATGCTTCTGATCCCTCTGTCAGCCTCTGCCGGGGGATTCGGCACCCTTCTGGGCGGCGGGCGGAACCCCCTGGCTTTGGAGGTGTTGAACAAATTTAGTGGCGGGGCCATCTCAGTGGGGTTTCTGGAATATATTCTGATTCAGTTTCCCATCTGTATGTTGACGGCAGTGGCCACCTGGGCGGTATTATGGTTAGTGCTACGACCTGAGGAAGAAGAGCTGGAAGGGGTGGAGCTGGCAGACCCAGGCCCCATGAAAGGATCTGAAATCGGTGTTTTGGTGATATTTATCATCACCTTTGCATTCTGGTTTATGGGGGATCTCACCGGATGGCATTACAGTGTACCGGCCGCCTTTGCCATTCTGGGATTCTGCGGACCCGGATGGATCAGTTTCAGAACCATTTGTGACAATTTTCCCTGGGAATCCTGGATCGTTTTCGGCGCCGGGGTGTCTCTGGGGGTGGCCATGCTGGACAGCGGGGCCGGGCGTTACCTGGCTGAGGTATGCCTGCCGCTTTTAGACGGCAAACCCGAATTTGTGGTCTATTACGGCATGAGCTTTTTTGGCTCGTTCCTCTCCAGCATGATGTCCAATTCGGCGGCTGTGGCACTGATGCTGCCCATCACCCTACCCATGGCGGAACTTATGGAAATGTCCCCGAAATCCGTGGCTCTGATGGCACCCATGACCACATCATTTATCATGCTGGTTATCGGATGCCCTCCCACCATTATTGCTTACAGTACCGGATATTTTTCACAAGTGGATTTCATGAAAATTGCCATCCCCTGGTGCCTGGTTCTTCTGGTGGTCTGTGTGATCAGCATGCTGGTGTACTGGCCCTGATCGGGTTTATATAATTTGTTATAAAAACAGCGGGTTTCCAGCCTGCTCAGCGGAAACCCCGCGCATATTGTCTTTTCCAGAAATCCCAAAAGGATCAGCTGTAAACATAGTGTTTGCTGTATTTGTTTGTTCAAAATGACTGTGACCCCAGTTAAAACTGACATTGAATAACCCAAATATGAAGGAAACCAAATACCATGGCTGACATTACAAGTGTAAAGGAACCGGCTCCCCTCCGGTCCATCTGTATCAAAGTGGCCATTGCGCTGGTCCTGGGGATCGTGATCATGTTGCTGCCCAGGCCAGAAACCCTGACCCCGGAAGGCCAGCGTCTTCTGGGGTTGCTGGTGGTGGTGGTTTTTTTATGGGTGAGCGAAGCCGTACCCATCGGTGCGACCGCCCTTTTATCCGGAGCCGGCCTGATTTTTCTCAAAATCCAGCCGGCCCAGAAAGCCTGGGCACCTTTTGCCAGCCCGGCGGTCATGTTCGTACTCATGATCATCATGTTCGGAGTGGTGCTCAACGAGGTAGGGCTGGCCAACCGCATCATGTACAACCTGCTGAAGTTTGCCGGCACCAAGGTGAAACGATTGAGCCTGATTCTGGCCGTGGGCTGCACCCTGACCTCGACAGTGTTCCATGATGCCACCATCACGGTAATCATGGTGTTCGCATTCGTGCCTGTGTTCATGAGCATGGGAATGCAGCCGGGCCAGGGTCACCGTCTGCCTCTGTTTTCATGCTCCTGATTCCTCTGGCATCTTCGGCCGGAGGATTCGGAACGCTTCTGGGTGGGGGCCGCAACCCTCTGGCTCTGGAAATTTTGAGTAAATTCAGTAACGGCACGATCACCATTGGATTCTTAAAGTACATCATTATCCAGTTCCCCATCTGTCTTCTGACGGCTGTGGCCACCTGGGCCATTCTCTGGGTCTTGATCAGGCCTCAGGAAAAGGAACTGGAAGGGGTGGAACTGGTGGATCCGGGTCCCATGAAAACTGAAGAAACAGGCGTACTGATTATTTTTATTGCCACGTTTATCCTCTGGTTCATGGGAGATCTCACCAAATGGCATTACAGTGTGCCGGCCGCCTTTGCCATCTTGGGGTTCTGCGGCCCCGGATGGATATCGTTCCGGACCATCTGTGACAAATTCCCCTGGGAATCCTGGATCGTGTTCGGGGCCGGGGTATCGTTAGGGGTAGCCATGCTGGACAGCGGAGCCGGACGGTTTCTGGCTGAAATCTGCCTGCCCCTTCTGGAAGGCAAACCCATGGCGGTGGTGTATTACGGCATGGGTTTTTCGGCTCGTTTCTGTCCAGCATGATGTCCAATTCTGCGGCCGTCGCCCTGATGCTGCCCATCACCCTGCCAATGGCGGAACTAATGGACATGTCCCCCCAGTCCGTTGCCATGTTAGCGCCCATGACCACCTCGTTCATCATGCTGGTCATCGGATGCCCGCCCACCA
>LQAH01000113.1_pt1 | contig 25499 bp, 31 predicted proteins | sample 1535791 | NCBI WGS metagenome assembly LQAH01 (sample SAMN04331585, study PRJNA305678) | bioreactor metagenome | isolation source: bioreactor_4 inoculated with Wadden Sea sediment 2nd replicate of a... | place: Germany:Bremen
ACCCGGGAAGGCATCACCACCAGTCTTCAGACTTTTGAACTGTGGATTCTGTGCGCTATTCTTTATCTGCTCATGACCTTTACGCTTTCCATGTGTGTTCAATATCTGGAAAGGAGGACCGCCACCAAATGATAGACGTCAAGCATATTTACAAGACATTTCATGTGCCTCATGAAGTCAAGGCCCTGGTGGATGTATCCAACACCATTGAAGCCGGTGAAGTGGTGGTGGTCATCGGTCCCTCCGGTTCGGGAAAAGTACGTTTCTGCGCTGCCTGAACCGGCTGGAAACCGCGGATCACGGTCAGATCCTGGTGGATGGGGTGGATATTTTTGATCCCAAGACCAATATTAATAAAGTGCGGGCGGAAATGGGCATGGTGTTCCAGTCCTTTAACCTGTATCCTCATCTGACGGTACAAGGCAATGTGACCCTGGCCCAGAAACTGGTGAGGAACCGTTCCAAAAAAGAGCGGGATGAAAAAGCAATGATGCTGCTGGAAAAGGTGGGTATCGCCAACAAGGCCAAGGCCTGGCCCGCCAACCTGTCCGGGGGGCAGCAGCAGCGGGTGGCCATTGCCCGGGCGTTGGCCATGGATCCCAAGATTATGTTGTTTGATGAACCGACCTCAGCCCTGGATCCGGAGATGATCGGTGAGGTGCTAGATGTCATGAAAACCCTGGCCAAGGAAGGTATGACCATGGTGTGCGTCACCCATGAAATGGGGTTTGCCAGGGAGGTGGCGGACCGGGTGATTTTTATGGATGAAGGCATGGTTGTGGAGGAGGGTACTCCGGAGAAATTTTACAAAGATCCTTCCCATGACCGCACCAAACTTTTTCTGAAACAGATTCTTTAGCAGGCCTGCCGGAATAACGCCCGGCGCCGACCGGCCGGAAAATGTCCAGTGCCTGGCTTGGAAGCGCGGGATTCTTTTTTAAAGTCTGAAAGCTTCAGCCCACCTGGAAAACCGGTGGGCATGGGTCGGGTCGATGGCCGTAAGATCCGCCAGAATCTGGCTGACGGTCCGGGGTCGGTGACGGGCCGGCCCGGTTTGGAAAAAATTTGTCTGCACAGCAGATGATCTTTTCTTCCAGGGTCTTCGGTACCAGGTGCCGCCGGGGCAGCGGCAGGTGGTGGCGGACGATGGTATCCAGACTGATTCCGGCGCCGGTGTGACGTTCCGCCACCAGCCCGTATGCCGGGTTCAGCCCCTCTTTGTCCAGCAGGTCTCTGCCCAGGACCCCGTGGCAGATATAAGGGGCTTTACCGGTGCAGCCGATACTGCGGGACGCGGTCAAAAAAATACCGATGTCGTGAAGCATGGCCGCCTGTTCGATAAAGCCCAGATCCAGTCCCGGATCCGCCAGATTCCGGGCGATTTCTACGCTTTTTTCAGCCACCTGCCGGCTGTGGTCCACCAGAATGCGGTTCAGTTCGGACCCCGGTGGATAATATTTTTCAATGATGGCCATGGGCTCCATGGTCAGGACATCAAAACCCCTTCAATCAGTTCATCCAGGCCCCCGTCCAGAACCCGGTCCACATCCCCGATTTCATGGTCGGTGCGATGATCCTTGACCATTCGGTAGGGATGCAGCACATAGGAGCGGATCTGGCTGCCCCAGGCGATCTCGTCCTTACCGTCGTGCAATGACTGCATTTTCTGGTCCTGTTTCTGTTTTTCCAGCTGGTAGAGCCGGGATTTGAGTACCTTCATGGCGATCTCCTTGTTCCGGTGCTGGGAGGATTCCTGCTGGCACTGGACCACGGTACCGGTGGGCAGATGGGTGATGCGCACCGCCGAGCTGGTTTTGTTCACATGTTGGCCCCCGGCTCCGGATGCCCGGAACACATCGATACGCAGATCCTTTTCTTCAATATCTATCTGAATGTCATCCTTGATGTCCGGATATACGAATACCGAAGCAAACGAGGTGTGGCGTTTTCCCCCGGCATTGAACGGAGAGATACGCACCAGCCGGTGGACACCGGATTCCACTTTCATGAATCCGAAGCAGTTCTTTCCGGCTACCTTGAAGGTGGCGCCTTTGATGCCGGCCTCATCCCCGGGCTGCAGATCGATCAGGGTCAGTTTGTACCCTTTTTGTCGATCCACCGGGTGTACATGCGGAACAGCATTTCGGCCCAGTCCTGGGAATCGGTGCCCCCTGCCCCGGCATTGATGGACACCAGCGCATCTCTGGTATCGTCTTCCTGATCCAGGGTGATGTCCAGAGAGAACCGCCGGATTTTTTCTTCTATTTCATCCAGCTGCCGGGCCACCTCTGCTTCCGTTTCCTTGTCCGCTTCCTCATAGGCCATTTCCAGCAGGACCCGTGCGTCTTCAATTTCACTGCACAATGCCTGGCATTGGTCGATCAGGTCGGAGAGCTGGGTCTGTTCCTTGAGCATGGCCGTGGCCTTTTCCGGGTTATCCCAGAAATCGGGACGGGCACTGAAAACTCGAGTTCTTTTAAGCGTTTTTCTTTGACCGGCAGGTCAAAGATACTCCTTGAGACGGTCGGTTTTGGTGGTCAATGATGACAGGGTCTGTTTTAAGTCGGTGTTCATGGGTCATGCCTCCTTTTGAAATGTTGCCTGATTTTTACCACAAAACCCATGCTCAATGCAATAAGACAGATATAGGTGAACAAATCCCCATACCGGGTGTAGAATGAAATGTGACTGAGAGCCGGCATGGGCCGGACAATCACGGCATCGGTGAACAACGAGGTGATGTCAGATACCCGGCCCGTGGGGTCGATAAATCCGGAGATTCCGGTGTTGGCGGCACGGGCCAGGCTTCTGCGGTTTTCCACAGCCCTGAAAATCGAAATGTCAAAATGCTGGGCCGAAGCAGAGGTGCGCCCGAACCAGGCGTCGTTGGTCACGGTGGTGAGCAGATCGGCCCCGTTGCGGACAAACCGCCGGGAAATATTGGGAAACAGGATTTCGAAACAGATCAATACGCCGGTGTGGTGATCCTTGAACGTCAGGGGAATGAATGCCGGCTTTCCTCTGGAAAAATTACCGGCTTCAGCGGTGAGTTTTTGGATGAAAAACAACAGGTCCTGGAACGGCACGTATTCGCCAAACGGCACCAGATGGGTTTTGTCGTAGTGTCCCTTTGGCAGCGCCAGGGGATCGAGCATCATGACACGGTTGTAATAAAGGGCCGGGTGGTGGGAGGTGTCCACCGCCGGTGTGCCGATCAGAAAATGGGTCCGGGCCGTGCGGATATGCTGGTCCACCTGATTGGAAAGCGCGGTGCTATGACCATAGTAAAACGGCAGTGCGGTTTCCGGCCAGATGATCAGGTCCGGCTGAAACCGTGCCGCATCCAGGGACAGGGTCCCATATTTGGCAATGGTGTTTTGGCGGAACGCCATATCCCATTTCATGTCTTGCGCAATGTTTCCCTGAATAATGGCCAGGCGGGTTTCAGGGGCCTGAGTCATGCGTTTTTCCACTAGTGGGATTCGATACGCCGCATAACCGTATGCAGCGGCTAGAAACATCAGGGTGTATCCCACACTGATGCCCACCGGCGCCACAGGAGAGGGATGACCGGTATGCCGGCGGGCCAAGACAAACTGCCACCCCATGGCTGACAGGGCGCTGCATAAAACCAGGACAAAAGAGACACCGGCCACACCCGTGATATCCGCGATTTGAACCAGCCAGAGGTTGCCGGTCTGGCTGTATCCCAGAAGCCCCCAGGGAAAACCGGTCAAAAGATGGGTCCGCATCCATTCCAGCCCGGTCCAGAGGCAGGCGGCGGTCAGGGGCATCAATACCGGAGGCGGCGCCAGTTTTTAAGGCCAAAAGCAAACAGGGCCGGAAACAAAGACAGGTACAGGCACAGAAGGATCAGTGCGGATACCGCCGAAACAGGGGATAATCCGCCGAAGGTGCACAGCGTTGGAACAATCCAGTAGATCAGGGTCAGGAAATGAATAAAACCGGCGGCAAATCCGGCAGCAAATCCCTGCCGGGACGTCAGGGAATCCAGAGAGATGATAAGAGGTGCCAGGGCCATGAAGCCCAGCCAGGACAGATGGACATCCGGAAACTCAAGGTGAGCAGCAGCCCGCTCACCATGGCGGGAAAATAACCGTACAGTCTGGACATCGATCTTAAATCAAACCACCGTTGATGCCGATCACCTGGCCGTTGATATAACCGGCTTCCCGGGAACACAGAAAACCGACCAGGTGCGCCACCTCTTCAGGTTGCCCCAGGCGGCCGGCCGGAATCTCTTTTGTGATTTTTTCAAGGTCCATGCCCGCCACCATGTCGGTGTCTATGAACCCCGGTGAAACGGCATTGACGGTGATGCCCCGGCTGCCGATTTCCTTTGCCAGAGCCCGGGTCGCCCCGATGATACCGGCTTTGGCCGTGCTGTAGTTGACTTGTCCGGCATTACCTGCCTGTCCGGCGGCTGAGCTGATGTTAATGATCCGGCCGAACCGCTGCTTGATCATTTGACGGACCACCGGCCGGGTCAGGTGATAAAATCCGTTCAGATGCGTATTCAGCACGGTTTCCCAAGCCGGTTTCTTCATCATGGCAAACAACCGGTCCTCCCGGATTCCGGCATTGTTCACCAGAATGTCCAGGCGGCCGCGCTGTCCAATCACTTTGGCAACGGCGTTGTCACACTCCTCCTGACGGGTTACGTCAAACCGGAGCAGTGCGGCCTGACCGTCCTGTTTTTGAATTTCGTCCAGGAGGTGTTGGGCACCGGTTTCGTCGGACCGGAAATTGAGATACACAAAGGTGCCCCGGGATGCCAGATTTTTGCAATGGCCCGGCCGATGCCCCGGGATGCCCCGCTGATCAAAGCGGTCTGTTGAATCAAGAAATCCATGCCGATTCCATATCACCCATTGATCCGGATTTCAATACCCGGGAACCGGAATAATTTTATTGCGCTTTACAATTCTACGGCCGGATGCTATTTTGAGCTTTGATCATGTTCGTATATGAACACCATCTGCAGGAGTTTTTATGGAACATATAGAGATTCGTTTCGGCAGCAATTTCGGTACCTACGACACCGAAGAAAAATCCTTTCAAGATTTGTTTCAATCCGTAAATCCCATGTTCTGTTTTTCAAAGCGGATCTGGAAACCCCAGATGGATATTTTTGAGACGCGAAACGAGATCGTTATCCAGGCGGAGATCGCCGGAGTTCAGAAGCAGGACATTGTTATCGAGGTGAGCAGCAAAGCGGTCAAAATATCGGGAAACCGAAAAACGACCCGGCTGGACCCGGCTGCCACCTATCGGCTGGCTGAAATTCAGTTCGGCCAGTTTGAGCGGATACTGTATCTTCCTTGCATGATCGATGTGGAAAAGGTGTCTGCCGTTTTTAACGACGGTTTTCTTCAACTGACACTGGGTAAACTTTTTTCGGAAAATTACAAGCCGGCGCATGATCTGTCCATGGATTTCATCTAACTGCCCTGTCCACATACAAAGGGGGATCCATGGATGATATCCGACATTCCACCGCTGCCATCTCCACCAATGACATTCCCGGTACGCTCCCAATTCTTCCCATTGTGGACACCAACCTGTTTCCCAAAATGGTGCTGCCCCTGGTATTGATTCAGAAGGAAGCCATCGATCTGATCGATGAGGCCATGGCGGGCTCCCGAATGCTGGGTCTGATTCTTTCCAGAAAACCGGAGCCGGGGTCCAAACACCGGGCCGAAGATTTGTATCGCATCGGTACCGTGGCCATGATTCTGAAAATGTCAAAGATGGAAGATGAGAAAGCCCAGCTGCTGATTCAAGGGATGAATCGATTCAAGACCGTGCAGTTTTTGCAGGGAAAACCCTATCTTCAGGCCAAGATCGAGGTGCTGACCTGCAAAATACGGACCGGACCGTGGAAAACCGGGCTTTGATGGTCAATATCGCCGAACAGTACGAAAAGATCGTAAACCTGTCTCCCGGCCTTCCCGGCGAGATGGCTCACATGATCAAGTCGCTTCAGGAGCCCAACGTACTGGCGGACATGGTGGCATCCACCATCAACGCACCGGTGAATGAAAAGCAGAAAGTGCTGGAAATGATCAATGTGAACCAGCGCCTGAAAAAAGTCACCCGCCTGGTCAATGATCAGCTGGAAATTTTGGAAATGGGCTCCCGGATCCAGAACCAGGTCAAGGAGGACATGGACAAACAGCAGCGGGAGTACTATCTTCGCCGACAGCTCAAGGCCATTGAGGAGGAACTGGGTGAAAATGATGCCGAAAGTGTGGAAATTCGTGAATTCCGGGCATTGATCCGGAAAAGCCGTCTGCCGGAAGAAGCGGAAAAGGAAGCGGAAAGAGAACTGCAGCGGCTGTCCCGCATGCATGTCTCCTCCTCGGAATATGTCGTGGCCTCCACCTATCTGGACTGGCTCATCAGCCTGCCCTGGCACGAAGCGTCCAAAGACGTGCTGGACATCAAATCCGCCCGGCGCATCCTGAATCAGGACCACTATGGACTGGAAAAACCCAAAAAGCGGATTCTGGAATTTCTGGCGGTCCGGAAACTTAAGAAAACTCCAAAGGCCCGATTCTGTGCTTCACAGGTCCGCCCGGCACCGGCAAAACCTCCCTGGGCCGGTCCATCGCCAAAGCCCTGGGCCGGGAATTCGTCCGGATTTCCTTAGGTGGCGTGCGGGATGAAGCCGAGATCCGGGGCACCGCAGAACCTATGTGGGGCCCTGCCCGGCCGGATCATCCAGAACATTCGGAAGGCCGGAAAAAGAACCCGGTGTTCATGCTGGATGAGATCGATAAGTTGGATTCTTCCTACAAAGGAGATCCTTCCTCCGCCCTGCTGGAGGTATTGGACCCGGAACAGAACAATTCATTTACCGATCACTATCTGGATGTCGCGTTCGATCTCTCCGACGTCATGTTTCTGACCACCGCCAATGTGCTGCATACCATTCCCGCTCCTCTGCGGGATCGAATGGAAGTGCTGGAACTCAATGGGTACACCGAGGATGAAAAACACAAGATCGCCACCCGGTACCTAATTCCCAGACAGCGGGAAGCCCATGGGCTCATGGCCGGACAGATCCGTTTCACCCCCGGTGCGGTCAAGAAAATTATTTCCGGCTATACCCGGGAATCCGGGTTGCGGAACCTGGAACGTCAGATCGGCACCATCTGCCGGGGAGTGGCCACGAAAATCGCTGAATTACAGACCATGAGCCTGGTGATCCGCCAGGATGACCTGCACGAATATCTCGGGCCGGTGCAGCACGTGCCGGATCTGGCCCAGCGCATCCACGCCCCCGGTGTGGTGGTGGGACTGGCCTGGACCCCGGTGGGCGGAGAAATTCTGTTCGTGGAGGCAGTGGCCATGAAAGGGGCAAGGAACTGACCCTCACCGGTCAGCTGGGAGACGTGATGAAGGAATCCGCTTCCACCGCTTTAAGCTTTATCCGGTCCCATGCGGACAGACTGGGGGTGGATGATTCGTTTTTGATACCCATGATATCCATGTGCATGTGCCGGCCGGGTCCATTCCCAAAGACGGACCCTCTGCCGGGGTCACCATGCTGGTGGCCCTTGTTTCCCTGATCTCGGGCCGAAAGGTTCGGCCCCGCCTGGCCATGACCGGTGAGATTACCCTCAGGGGAGAGATACTGCCTGTGGGCGGGGTTAAGGAAAAAATTATTGCGGCCCACCGGGCCGGCGTCAAGTCGGTGATTCTGCCGTTGCGGAATCAGAAGGATATGGAGGATGTGCCCAAGCACATTCAGGATCATATGAGTTTGATTTTTACCGATAACATGGAAGATATTGTTTTACACGCCCTGGACCCATGAAAAAAAAGTATCCCCGCATTCTGTATCCCGGCATCGGGCTGATCGGCCTTTGTCTGTTCTTCGCCCTGTGTGCCGGCTGTGCCAAATCCATTGATTCTCCCCGGCCGGACAGGCGGTCTGCACCGCCCGGGAAGGAAACGGGGAAATCCCCTGCCACCCAGCGGCCATACACGGTCATGGGAAAGCGCTATACCCCCATTGCCAGTGCCCATGGATTTGTCCAGACAGGTATCGCCTCCTGGTATGGAAAAAAATTTCACGGCCGGAAAACCTCCAATGGTGAAATCTATGACATGTATGCCATGACCGCGGCCCACAAGACCCTGCCCATGAATACCTGGGTGGAAGTGCACAATCTGGACACCAATAAAAAAATCAAGGTGCGCATCAATGACCGGGGGCCGTTTGTCACCGGCCGGATCATCGACCTGTCCTATACCGGGGCGCGAAAGGTCGACATGGTGGGGGCAGGCACAGCCCGGGTCCGGATCAGAGCCCTGGGTGCGGCCACGGAATACGATCAGAAAGGGCCGGTGGCGTTCCGGGACCTGGACTACTGGAACGGAAACTTCACGGTTCAGGTGGGCGCATTTCAGGAAAAGGCCAATGCCGACCGGTTCAGGAAAAAATTGTCCAAATCCTATGTCAACGCCCATATCGTGGTGCATGAGGATCACCGGGGCCGGTTCTACCGGGTCCGCATCGGCCGGTTTTCCAACCTCAAGGACGCGGAACGGTTCAGTGGCAATCTTGTGACAGAAGATGGGTTTCACCGGGCCTTTGCCGTGGCGGAATAACGATGATATCAAAGGTAGTGTTTCTGGACCGGGACGGGGTGATCAACCAGGATTCTTCGGAATACATCAAAGATCCTTCCGAATTTCATTTCATTCCGGGCAGCCGCCGGGCCATTGCACGGCTGAACCGATGCGGGTTTGACATCATTGTCATCACCAATCAGTCCATCATCGGCAGGAATATGGTCACGGTGCAGACCCTGGACCGGATTTTTGAAAAAATGCACCAGGGGATCGCTGCGGCCGGAGGCAGGATTTTGGATGTTTTTTCTGTCCTCATGCCCCGGATCACGGGTGTGACTGCCGCAAACCGCAGCCCGGACTGATTTATCAGGCACAGGCCCGGTATGACATCGATCTGGCCGGATCCTTGTTCGTGGGGGACAGTGTCAAGGATATTCAGGCGGCCCGGAACGCCGGTTGCGGCGGAGCCGTTTTGGTGGCCACGGGAAACGGGAATCAGGCGTTTAAGGAATTGAGGGACCGGGGCACACCACCGGATCATTTTGCTGAAAATCTGATGGCGGCGGCTCACTGGATCACCCATAATTTCCGGCAGCCGGTTCCATGATCACCATCAAAGGGGTTCTGTCCCGCCTCACATACCAAAATCCGGACAACCAGTACACCGTATGCCGCGTCCGGGTGGAAAAAATCAAGGATCCCATCACAGTGGTGGGACATCTTGCCGGGGTGGCGGAAGGGGAAACCCTTACGTTGAGAGGCCAGTGGTCGTCCCATCCGAAATACGGAGACCAGTTCAAGGTGGAATCCTACGAAGTCACCCTGCCGGCCACGATATCCGGGATCCGCAGATATCTGGGGTCCGGTATGATCAAGGGGATCAGCAAATCTCTGGCCGACCGCATCGTGGATCGGTTTCAGGACCAGACCCTGGAGATCATCGAAAATCAGCCGGAAAAGTTGCTGGAGGTCACCGGCATCGGAAAGGCCAAACATCAGATGATCGTTAAGGCCTGGAACACCCATCATGCTGTGCGGCGGGTCATGCAGTTTCTTCAGGAAAACCATGTGAACGTTGCCCATGCTGCCCTGGTCCTTAAAACCTACGGCGCCGGTGCCGTTACCGTCCTGGAAACTGATCCCTTCCGTATTGCCATCGACATTCCGGCCATCGGGTTGCCGCCGCCGACACCATTGCCGGCAAAGGGGTGGAAAAACCGATCCCGCACGCCTGGCCGCCTGCCTGCTTTGCCAGTTGCTGGCCTTTGAGTCGGATGGCCATGTCTATGCCCTGAAGATGAACTTTTTCTGCGTGTGCCCGCCTGGCCGGGGTGGAATCGGATCTGTTTTTCCCGGCCCTGGAAACTCTGGCGCAGAAAAACGAGATCCGGATCTGGGAGGACCGTCTCTATCTGACCCGGCTGTATGAGGCGGAAAAGGGTATTTCCGACCGGATCAATGCCCTTTTATCTTTTCCGGAATCCGAACCGGATATGGATCGGGAAGAGATCCTGGAGCAGGTGCTGTCCGGCCTGGCCGTGGAATTATCGGACGAGCAACTGGATGTGGTGTGCCAGGTGATGAGCAAAAAATATCCGTGATCACCGGGGGGCCGGGCACCGGTAAAACCACCCTAGTCCGGGCCCTGTGCCAGGTGTTCAGGCGAAAACGCCTCACCGTGCTCCTGGCGGCCCCCACGGGCCGGGCAGCCCGGCGACTCGCCGAAACCACGGGAAAAAAAGCGTTTACCCTGCACAAGCTGCTGGGGTTTGATACCGAACTGGGCACGGTGGAGCATAATTACACCAACCCGTTGAATCTGGATGTGATGGTGGTGGATGAGGCCAGCATGGTGGACACGCTCTTGATGTATCACCTGATCCAGGCCCTGCCAGCAGCGGCCAGCCTTATTCTGGTGGGAGATACGTTTCAGCTGCCGTCAGTGGGGCCGGGCAATGTGTTGTCTGATATCATGGATTCCGGCCGGATCCAGGTGTTTGCATTGACCAAAATTTTCCGGCAGGCAAAAAAAGCCCAATTGTCCGGCATGCCCACGCAATCCGCAACGGCGACCTGCCGGATTTCAAGGCCAGGGAAGAGCAGGGGCTGTCTGAGTTTTATTTCATTGAAAACCAGCACAGCGATAAAGTGACGGCTACCATCCTGGAACTTTGCGCCAACCGGATTCCCGGGGCATTTCCCCATATCACGGATTTTCAGGTCTTAACCCCCATGCACCGGGGCGAGGCCGGAACCATCAACCTCAACCAGCAGCTCCAGGCGGTGTTGAATCCGGGCAAAACCGGCATCGACAGCCATGGCATCACGTTCAGAACCGGCGACAAGGTGATGCATTTGAAAACAATTACGAAAAGGAGGTGTTCAACGGAGACATCGGCCAGATCATCAAGGTGTCTAAAGAAGACGGGACCCTGGTGGTGGACTACGACGGCCGTAGCGTGAGCTATGACCTGCTGGACCTGGACGAACTCACCCTGGCATATGCCATCTCCGTGCACAAATCCCAGGGCTCTGAGTACGGGGCCGTGATCATCGCCCTGACCATGGCCCATTATCCCCTGCTCCAGCGTAACCTGCTGTACACGGCCCTGACCCGGGGGAAACACCTGGTGATCATCGTGGGATCTTCCAGGGCCATGCATACTGCCTTTGAAAACAACCGCACCCGCCTGCGCCGGTCCGGGCTCAAGGACCGTCTGATGTCTCCATTTGCGGCTTTTGAAAAAAGAAGCTGAAACGGTGACAGTTCACAGCTCAGTTCCCGGTCGCCCGCAGCCATGGCAGCAAATGAGAACAGCGTACCGGCCATCCATAAACCGGCTTTCACAGCCGGATGAAAGGAAACTTTTGAACTCACGAAAATAGCAGCCTTTATGGGACATTTTCAGTCAGTTAGGCTCCCATTTGGTCTACTGTCGATGGTAATCAGCCGTTTTGACCGGTTTTCCCACCAGGCAGGTCAGCTCACATCTGTGGCAGTATTTGATGTTTTTCCCAGGCTGTCAACCCCGCCGACCGGTTGTTCTTTTGCCTTTTCCATGTGCACATTCAGGTCGGCATCAGTGGCTGCCTCTTCCAGGAAGAATATCCAGGCTATAGTCTTCGAATGTGTGCTGCCTTGTAGCAAACGCTTTCTGGAGACAAGCCTTTCGGCAGAATTCCGTGCAGCCTATACAGGGATTAAATTGCCGAAGGCCGTGGCAAATAGGTCTGTATCCACGCTCAGTGCCCCTCAGCCGTCTCCGGGGGACTCGCCCATGGCAAGTCCTTGGTCTCCATCATGATGGGAAGGAAGATAGAGAACGACGTTCCCATGCCGGGCTCAGTGTATGCTTTTATGTCTCCTCCGTATTTGGAAATCAGGGCATGGGTTTCGGCTAGTCCCATTCCGGACCCTTCTCCCACGGGTTTGGTGGAAAAATAGGGGTCGAAAATACGCTCCAAAACATCATTTTCAATGCCAGGCCCATTGTCGCTGATGGTGAGCTTTGCATATTTGCCGGGCTTGATTTTTCTGGATGTATTCATGTCGAACTCGGTGATGTCCTGCTCCACCAGGGTCAGTTCCAGAATACCTCCAGATTCTCTCATGGCATAGGCCGCATTGGAGCAAATGTTCATGATGACTCTCTGCAGTTCCACAGGATCGGCGGAAACCAACCCGCCTTTGCCGCTCAAATCGTTTCTGATATCAATGGTTGACGGCAAGGAAGCCCTGATCAGGACAAGGAAATCCTCCACCACGTCTTTCAGAACAATGAGATTGGCATCTTCCTTTCCGTGGTCGCTGAAGGAAAGAATTTGGCGGACCAGATTCTTAGCCTTGTCAACAGCCTGTAACACTTGAGTCAGATTTTGATACGCCTGGCTATCCTTGGTCAAATCCATCATTGCCAACTCGGTATTTCCCATGATGGGAAAAAGCACGTTGTTGAAATTATGGGCGATCCCTCCAGCCAGCGTGCCAAGGGCTTCCATCCTGCGGGCTCGCTGTAATTTGGCTTGCAGGCGATTTTTTCCTCTTCAGCCTTTTCCTCTGGGTTATGTCCCGGAACACACAATGCAGCGATACCAGTTTACCGTCTTCCATCACGGGCCTGGCCGTGGACTCCACGGGAAAGGTATCCCCGGATTTTGACCTCATCATGAATTCGAAGGAACGGCTGTCTCCCACCTTGGCGATTTCCTCCACCATGTCTATGAGCTTCAGCCTGTCGTCGTTTTCCGGTATGAATTGAAAACTGTGTTTCCCGAAAATATCTTCCGGATCGTGGCCGCTGAATTCCACGATAGCAGGACTGCAGTATTGGATAAAACCATCCGGGGTGATGGCGGCAACCACATCTTTCAGGTTTTCCGCAAGCAGCCTGTATTTTTCAAATTTTCCTTTAGTTCTTCAGCGATCCTCTTTCGAATGCCCAGTTCCCTTTCCAGTTCCCGGGATTGAGCGGCCACAGTTTCCAGCAGGCGGTCGAACTCCTGCTCCAGAATTCCGATTTCGTCTTTTCTGCCGCCGTAACATTTGCCAACGAAATTGCCAGTTTCTCTGGTAACGAGCACATGCCCCGTCAGGCGGGTTATTGGTTTTACAATAGTGGCGGCCATCAGCCACAGCAATAAACCCAGCAACATGAGACCGGTCAGGATAATGGCATTCCTGGCCATGGCCATTGCCGCGTAGCCTTGGGCAAGAATATTCCTTGGAAGTCTGGTCTCCAGCAGAAAGCCTGACTTTCCCGTAATGTCCGGGACTAACATTCCGGCCACAAGAGTGGACTTGCCCATTTCAGTAATGGAAATTTTTGTATCACTTTCAGGATCTGTCAGTTTAAAAGTGTTTTCAATAAGTTTGATATCAAAGGGGACCTGCGTTTGTTCACGCAGCCTCCGTTTCATGTCCGGGGTAATTATCCTCCCCATGATCATGGTGCCCAGGGCTGGGCCTTTGTTTTCCGTGGTCAAAATGGGCAGAACTGCCACCATCATGGGGCCGAATTCCGTGTTAAGCAGGCCTGTTTTGGAGATGTCTCCGCTTGTGGGAAAAGTAGTGCCTATGTCTATATATAAAGGGTTTCCTTTTGCAAGTTTTTTTGTTTCCAAAGGCTGAATGCTGAGGGGCTGATTCTTTTTCAGTTCAATGCACTTTCCCCAAAAAATATTTCCCTGGGCATCAAAAAAGTAAATGGCGTTTAGTTCCGCATCTACAAAGGTTTCCAAGGCAAGGTTGGAGTCTATGTAGCTCAGCGGTTTCTGCTGAATAAACTCGTAGGTGTCGTCCCAGGATGACCAGTCATGGGTCAGAGCGTGCAGATGCCCGAGTTCCGTCCTCAGGGCACGCTCACAACGCAGGAGGTCTTTTGTCGCCTCCTGTTGCTCCAGAGCTATGAATCGGGGATAAATAGTGAAATGTTGAAACAGAGCAAGGGTTCCCCCAGTGATGATTATACCCGTGAGAAGTATGATCAACAACTTGAAACGCAACATCATAACTATTTCCTTGGGTCGCTACGCTACCGGGGCCAGGCCCAGAGTTTAGTGTACGTCAAAGGGTTTGGGGTGATTAATCTCCCGGCCAGTCGACAGTTTATCACCCTATAAAAAGTCCCACAATCAGGCGATCTTCAAAAAAGTTTTCAGGTATAAAGGGAAAAACCAAAATGAGGATATGAACTTGCTTTTTGCAAAAATAAAGTATCGAAAATCCCCAAAAGTTAAAAATATTAATCATCCCCTGATACAAGCCCCAATAGGTTGTGTTTGTATCAGGGGAGGGGAGTTTAAGTCAAGGCAAAAATCAAGACATATTTTCCGCATCCCAGTCTCATGAAATATAAGTAATTTCCTTTTTCAAGATGTCACCGCTGAACGTATCTTTGGACACTGTCATAACTGCCCTCATAACCTTGATCCTTTGAAAATTCGTGCAGCCGCATCGCTGGTAACTCTTTTTGGCCTTGCCAGTCATGCTCCAACTGTTCATCTAAATACTCAAGATAAGGCCCGGTTTTGGAAGTGGCTGACTTCTTCTTGAATACTCATGTTCGGTGTTTCCATCACAATTTTTGGATAAAAGTACAATAAATACAGCAGGTTCGAATGCGTTAGCATATTTTAAGCATAAAGGGCCTGTCTGACGTATCAAACGTCATGGCTTCCATTGGAACAGCGAACAGCTTATCTCCCGGACCCAAGAATCTGCCAAAGGACAAGAAAGCATAGGTCACACGACCGGTGTCCAAGTCAATCATGAGGTCTTTTATGTTTTCAGCTCCTTTCCCTGGGGATTCTTGATTGTCGTCACCGGTAATGCTGCCGGCCGATAAAGCCTGCGGTTTTAAAATGTCCGTGTATTTCCCCTTTTTTACTTAAATTGAAAGCGATGTCCCCTTTAAGTGTTGAGAATCAATTTAAGGCAGGTGGTTAAAGGCGTTTCCCATTCAGGAGTTCAATGTTTATCAAGTCATATTTTAAGCCTTACTATAGCGATTTTGTCTTTGTCGGGCATTCGATTTCAACAATTAAAGGGAACATAGCCAAGCCTAATGGATAGAATTTATATTATTTGAGAATAATAACGCCGGGCCAAACAGTGATATGTCCCAGCTTCATTCCAGGGTCTATTCGTATTTTTAAAAAAAGGGCTTGCTTCATTTTCAGCATGTTTTTTTCCATAGCCGTAGTGTTCCTGGAGCTTTCCGGCCATTTTATCAAAATTTCCCTTAATCTGATCCAGCCCGTCATCCGTCAGCTTTTCCATTGGATTTTAGCTTCGGCTTTGATTTGCTTCCATTTGCCTTTGAGTTGATCTCTCTTCAAGCTCCAATCTCCTGTTTTAATTTTTTTTATTACATCTCCCCCTGGGTTATAGGGGGAGAATGTATGTGAAATTTGTTTGAGAAAACCCAAACGGTTTACAAGGTTTCGAATAATTGAGATTAAACGCGCGCCCCCCAATGATCCGGGGGCTTTAATCTGCGCCTCCCCCCCCCAAGCTTAGACCACGGAGCGTGCTTTCTTAGGTGGAAACTGAGCCTCCTTGTTTCGTGGTCTTAGATGGGGGTAGGCGTAATACCTTGAACAGGTCTGTGATGTGACAAACACTCAGATTCCGGAATTGGAGAATTGGTATTGATATTTTTGAATTGGGTGGAGGAATTACGGTTGGCTACACTCAAAATCATCTTTTTTCCCGGCATTTTCCAAGATTTGATCAGGAATCTCAAACTATTCTCGTTCCAGTTTTTCAGGCCTTGCTTTTTCCTTGACTTAAGTTTGTCCCCCTGATACAAGCACGACATGTTGTGTTTGTATCAGGAGGGAATGAATATTACTTAAAATGTGCAAGCTCATTCGAACCTGCTGTATTTGGTGTGCTTTTGTCTAAAAGCTGGTGAGTTTGCATGCTTGTAACCGACTGAATTTAAATAGATTCCAAAATTGACCTGCAATTTTCAGGTATTATTAACTTTAGGGATTTTCGATACTTTCTTTAGCAAAAAGTAAGTTTCTATCCCCTAAACGGATAGAAATCGGGACCGATGATGGCGAGAAAAAAAACAACCAAGCGTAAATATTTCAAACTAATGGGATGGCTGGCCTTTTTTATTCTGCTGTCGGCTGCCGTCGGGGCAGCCTTTGGGGATTTTACCTGGCCAGGCAAGTGGAAACCCGCTTTGAGGGCCGCCGCTGGAGTATGCCGGCAAGAGTCTATTCGGACAGCACCCTGCTCTTTCCCGGGCAAAAGATAAACCCGTCCGCTTTCGAACAAAAGCTGCGCCGTCTGGGATATAGAGAGGTCGACAACAACCCCACACACCCCGGTGAGATGAGAATTGGTGACAGATCTTTTGACATCTATCTGGAAGATGTTGCCACGCCGTTTCTAACCCGTAACAGCCATCCGGTTCGGATAGAATACCGGAAATCGAAAATCCGACACATCACTCATTTAGAAACCCAGGCTCAGATGCCTTTACTGGAGCTGGAGCCGGAAGAGTTGACCCGTTTATTCGGGCAAGAACGTGAACGGCGTTCACTGGTCTCCTTTGAAGAACTCCCCCAAAACTTGATCAATGCCGTGTTGGCCATTGAGGATCATCAGTTTTATCAGCATCATGGGATAAGCCTTCGCGGTATTTTACGGGCGTTGGTCATCAATATTCATAAGGGCGGCATTCACCAGGGTGGATCCACGATAACGCAACAGTTGGCAAAAAACTACTTTTTGACACCGGAGCGAACTTACCGACGTAAATTGACCGAGCTTTTTATCGCCCTGATCATTGAGTTCCGTTACAAAAAAGACGAAATCCTGGAAATCTATTTAAACGAAATCTACTGGGGACAGAACGGTGCCGAAGCGATCAACGGCGCGGGTGAGGCGGCCCGGTTCTATTTCGGCAAAAAGATTTCCGCTCTCACTCTTTCCGAAGCGGCGGTTTTAGCCGGACTGATCAAGGCACCTAACGTTTACTCGCCCTATCTTCACCCGGAACGCTGTCAACAGCGCCGCAACACGGTACTAAGAGCCATGGTGCAGATGGGGATGATCGACAAGGCTGATTTAATCCGTGAGTCACCGCTGTCGGTAAAAACCATAGGCAAACACCCTGCGGGCCGTAAGGCACCCTACTTTCTGGATACGGTGAATCGTCAGCTGAGTGAATTGTACACGCCTTCGACGCTCACCCAGTTAGGCCTCTCCATCTATACGACACTGGATACCGAAGTTCAGGCGGCTGCGGAAAAGGCGTTGTCCGACGGGCTGCAGCAACTTGAAAAGGCGAATCCTCCACTCGTTCGCGAAAACCCGTTGCAACGACTTCAGGGCGCTGTTGTGGTAATACAGCCCAAAACCGGATCGATTCTGGCCTTAGTGGGAGGCCGTGATTATGGAAGCAGTCAATTTGACCGCGTTACCCAAGCGAAACGACAGGCGGGCAGTACCATCAAACCGTTTTTATACCTAACTGCCCTGGATCGCTTTTCACTCATCACCCTATTGGACAACCGCCCCCGAGACTTTATCGTTAACGGTCGTGTATGGCACCCCAAAATTACGACCCAGCGGCCAAACCGGTCTATACCTTGCGCAGTGCTTTGGCCACTTCCCAAAACATTGCCACGGTCAATCTTGCCCTGGAGGTGGGATTGGATCGTCTGTCGAAGACGGTTCAACGATTTCACTTGGCATCATCCGTGGAGCCGGTCCCCGCCGTAGCGTTGGGAGCCATCGATGTCACTCCTCTTGATCTGGCCGTCGCATACTGTGCTTTTGCAGCCGACGGCGTCAGGCCTTTTCCTTTAACGATCAAAGATGTCACCAATGAAACAGGTGAGGTGATCGAACGGCATCATGCCAATATCGAAAAGATGACCACACCTGAAAAAGCCTTTTTAATCAACAGCGTATTAAGAAGTGCCGTCACCGGTGGGACCGCTCGTTCACTGCCCAATCGGGGCGTCACCTGGCCGGTGGCCGGGAAAACAGGAACGACCAATAACACTCGCGATGCCTGGTTTGTCGGCTATACGCCCGATATATTGGCCCTCATTTGGGTGGGTTTTGATGACGGCACACCGATCCACGCTTCAGGCTCCAGAGCAGCCTTACCGATTTGGGCAGATTTGATGAAACAGATTCCACAATATATATCTGGGAACTGGTTTCGGGTTCCGCCCAAAATCAAACGACTAACAGTATGTGGGGAAAGCGGTCAAATCGCACAGAAAGATTACTGTCCTTCACAAATCGAAGAATTTTTTATTGACGAGCATATGCCTAACGAAGAATGCTCATTGCATCAACCGCGGCAAGGAGTGGGTCAAATTTTAGAAAGGATTCGCAAACGTGTCTTCAATTTTTAAGAATATTTTGATTAGTCTGGTCTCTTTAACCCTGTTGGGCGGCTGTGCCACAGTTAAACCGTACCCTCCCAGCCCATCGACCGGATCGGGTCAACAGGCCACAAAACCGGCCCGGCCGGTCATCATTAAAAAAATACCGGAAACGCCGGCCCCCAGAGCAGGTGATTCCCAAAGAACCGTGGCTCTTTTATCGCTTGTAGACCAAGGCCGTGCCTATCTCAAGCAAAATCGACCCGATGCAGCCATTCGGGTGCTGGAGCGGGCCGTTAATCTCAATCCCCAGCGGGGAGAAAGTTATTACTACCTGGCCCAGGCATGGCTGATGAAGAAAAATTCAGTCCAGGCCTTGGAATATAACCGCTTGGCCGAGAGCTATTTGGGAGATGATCCCCAATGGGCCGGGCGGGTGAAGACGCAACGTCAAAAGATAGCGCGCTGACAATTCAAGGGTGCCAAATATTCGCCGTTCGATGGAGATATTGTCCGGCCCTGAAAAGGCCCGATTTTAGCTACTGATCGGCTTTATCATAAAATCTCAGAAACACAGGAACCCCCATCCATTCCCTGCCCCCGAATAGAATGTGTCTCACTTCCTTCTAATCAAGGCAGCCATTCAAGCTGTTATGCCGAACGAAATGTCTTTCAAGGAAACCCGGCAGAGCTGGGTACGCCAATTCAGAAAATTTATGAAGTTGATTCGTTTTTGTGTCCAAAATGCCAGAGTTCTATGAAACTTCTTACTTTATCGAAGAATTTGACATCAATGGAAAAATATTATGTCATCTTGATCTCTGGGATATCCGGAACTGAGATCCGCCGCAAAAGATTTCTGATTATATTCTTGAACCGGTCTGTGTCGAGCCAGACTCCCAGGTTCTGGAATCGGAGAGTGTCATTGATATTTTCAAAATTGGATGGAGGGGTTACAATAGGTCACGCCAAAATTATCCTTTTTCCGGTATTTTTCGAAATTTGGTCAGGATCTCAAGCTATTTTTTCTCCAATTTTTCAGGCCTTGCTTTTTGTCTTGACTTAAGTTTATCACCCTGATACAAGCATCTCATGTCGTGCTTGCGTCAGGGAGAAACGGATATTTTAAACTTTGGGAATTCTCGATACTTTCTTTAGCAAAAAGCGAGTTTCTATCCCTATCCCTCTGTGTTGTGGGCGGGTTTTTCCATGTGAAAGAATGCATATGTTTTTTGATTTTTTTCCGCCCCTATTATGCAGGTGTCTAGTCTGAAATGTTAAAATTGGCTCGATCGGATGCCAAAAATTGAAAAAAAGGAGAAAGAATGATGAAAAAGAAATTTACAGCAGTCATCTTAACCGGCTCACTATTTTTTTATTTGTCATAGGCAGTGTCGGGGCTGCGGATAAACCCATCCTGAAGATAGGGTACAGTGACTGGCCCGGTTGGGTTGCATGGGAAATAGGTATTCAGAAAGGCTGGTTCAAGGAAGCCGGAGTGGATGCCCGGTTTTTTGGTACGATTATGTCACCTCCATGAATGATTTTGCCGGCAAAAACTGGACGCGGTCTGCATGACCAACATCGATGCACTTGTCACAGGGGCCTCGGGTAGGCATGGCAAGGCTGTCGTGATCAATGATTACAGCAATGGTTCAGATATGGTCGTAGCCCGGGCGGGAATTGAAAATGTCAAAGCTCTAAAAGGCAAGACCATCGCGTTGGAGGTCGGATTGCTCGAACAACTGCTGCTTCGCAAGGCTCTGGAGAAAAATGGAATGACAGAGGCCGACGTCACCGTCCTTAATCTGCCGACGGACAAACTTCCCCTGGCGCTGAAGGCGAAAAGGCGGATGCCATCGTTGCCTGGCAGCCCAGTTCTGGAAATGCACTCAACAGTTCCCCGGATCAAAGGCTGTTTTACCAGTGCCGATGTCCCTGGCCTTATATATGATGTTCTTTTTGTTTCCGATGAAAGTTTGGAAGCCCATGCCGGTGAGTGGGAAAAAATTGTCCGGGTGTGGTTCCGCATTGCAGATTTCATTAAAGATTCCGAAAACAGAGGGGAAGTCCTTAAAATCATGAGCGAACGTGTGGGTGTTTCTCCGGCAGAGTATGAGCCCATGCTCGAGGGGGCGTTCCTGTTGGGTTCGGAAGGAAATAAAAAAGCCTTCAAAGTCGGAGAAGGACTTGATTCCATATATGGTTCAACAAAAATCGCCGATCAGTTTAACGTTGATATAAAAAATTATACATCCCCGCAGGATGTTAACACGTACATATACCCGGATTTCACAATGTAGCTGGAATTGATGCTCCGGGCTGGGAGCAAATTAGACCCGCTTGTGTTGTAAGCCGTGCATTTGACCTATTCCGGAAAGCTTAGGACTCTGGTAAGCCGCCTCGTATTTACACAGGAGAAAATAATGAAATTCAAAAGCATTCAAATGAAGATAGCTGTGTGGTCGGGATTGTGCCTGCTGGTCACAGCGACTGCCATCATTGCATTTTCGGCATGGAATATGAAAAACACTGCAAACACCCAGCGCCTGGAGGCAATACAGGCAGCCAAACAGCTTGCGGCTGCCAGTGCGGGTCAAAAGGCCATCCAAGCCCAGACACAGCTTGATAGCGCTATGAATGTGGCACGTACGTTGGCTGAAACCTTTTCAGGGATAAAAGATGATCGTGCTAAATTGAAACTCGATCGTGATGCACTCAATAATACTCTGAAAATCATCCTCCAAAAAATTCCAATTTTGTCGGGACTTACACAGCCTGGGAGCCTGACGAGCTTGACGGACTGGATGATTTGTATAAGGGAACGGAAGGCCATGATGAAACAGGCCGTTTTATTCCCTACTGGAACCGAGATGAGGATGGCAAAATCGTCATGAAACCGCTGGTGGATTATGAAAAAGAGGGGGCTGGCGACTATTATTTTCTGCCTAAAAAGACAAAAACGGAATGCATCGTCGATCCCTATATATATCCGGTACAAGGCAAACCCACCCTGATTACCTCTCTTGTTGTTCCGATTATAGTTGGCGAGACATTTTACGGCATTGTCGGCATTGATCTACGGCTGGATTTTTTGCAGGAGATCGCAAACAATGTGAAAGACCTCTATGACGGTGCGGCCAGGATTATGATTATCAGCCATAACGGCACCCTTGCTGCAGTCACCAACAAGCCGGATCTTCAGGGCATGCATATGAAAGAGGTCAATAAAAATTTTTCCAAAGAACTGTCCGAAGTGCAGTCCGGCAAATCCAAGATTCAGACCAACGAAAAAGGAGAACTTGAGGTTTTCATCCCATTGGGTGCTGGCAGGAGCAAAACACCTTGGAGCGTGAAAATCAGCATCCCCGAACAAAAGGTAACTTTTACTGCGGACATGCAGATGCACACCGGTGTCCAAAATATGTGGAAAATGATGGCCATCAGCACTGTGTGTGTTCTGGCAGCATTGATTCTCATGTGGTTCGTGGCGCGAAACATTGCACGGCCCATCAATCGGGTGATTGAAGACCTTAACGATGGTGCGGGTCAGGTGAGTTCCGCTTCGGGCAGATATCTTCGTCGAGCCAGCAGTTGGCCGAAGGGGCCTCTGAACAGGCAGCATCCATCGAAGAAACCTCTTCATCGCTGGAAGAGATGTCTTCCATGACGAAACAGAATGCGGACAACGCCCGACAGGCGGATACTCTCATGAAGAATGCCAACAAGGTTGTCATTCAAGCCAACGACACCATGAAAGAGTTAACAGGATCAATGAATGAGATAGCCAAGGCCAGTGAGGAGACTCAAAAGATTGTCAAAACCATTGATGAAATTGCTTTTCAGACCAATCTTTTGGCACTCAACGCCGCTGTTGAGGCCGCGAGAGCGGGCGAGGCAGGTGCCGGATTCGCCGTTGTTGCCGATGAGGTAAGAAGCCTGGCCCTGAGGGCTGCGGACGCGGCCAAAAATACGGCGCAGCTCATTGACGGAACGGTCAAAACCGTTCAAGGCGGGACAAAACTGGTCACAAAAACCAATGAAGCTTTCACTGAAGTGGCCGGAGGGACGATAAAGGTCGGTGAACTGGTTTCTGAAATTGCTGCGGCATCCAATGAACAAGCCCAGGGGATAGAGCAGGTCAATAAAGCCGTGGTTGAGATGGACAAGGTCGTCCAGCAGAATGCGGCCAACGCCGAGGAGTCAGCTTCGGCTTCCGAGGTGATGAACGCTCAGGCAATGAAGATGAAGTCATCGGTCTTGCGGCTTGTTTCCCTTATTCGAGGCACCGTTGAAGAAAAAGATGCAGGGAGATCGTTTCTTTATCAAACAGATGAAACCGCTGGCCATCAGGGCCGTCATGCTCTCCCGGCCCGATAAAGGAAAAAAAGGAACTCAATTATGAAGAGGTGATTCCCATGGAGGATGAATTCAAACATTTATGACGATGTTACTTTCATCCCGGATTGGTGGGGGGCAGGGATTTAAGTGGTTCGGTGCCAAAATTTCTGCTCATCCATTTCAGCCCGACTTCCTTTGTTCCCGTCAACTGATCGGAATTGTGCGGTTTTTTTAATCGGATTCCTTTCCCAGACCTATCCTGATGAGGGCTATATCCATTTCATCGGCGTACATCCTGATTACAGAAAGACGAATGGGATTTTCAATCGAACCGGCCCGGTCAAATCGGACGGCCGGCCGATCACGGCAGGCTATCTGAGCGACAACGATTGCAAGGTGCTGTTTAAAAAAGTATTGACGCCGGGACACCCGGCGAATGAAAGGAGCTGAGTATGGAATTGTCCACCTGGTTATTGTTTTCCGGCATGGCACTCGTTGCGGTCATCAGCCCGGGACCGGCCGTTCTGCTCTCTGTGACCAACAGTCTGACCCATGGATTCGGATTATCCCTGGTGTCCTCCCTGGGAAATATTACGGGATTATTTCTGGTTTCAGGGGCAGCGGCTCTGGGGCTGGGTGCGGTATTGAAAACCTCGGTCCTGCTCTTTACGATCCTCAAGATTTTCGGGGCGGTATATCTGATCTATCTGGGCATCCGGCAGTGGCGTTCCCGCGGATCCGTTTTCGAAGCGGCCGCTGATTGCACGTCGCATTCCCAGACCAGGCATATCTCCTTTGTTCAGGGGTATTGGTCGCCCTTTCCAATCCCAAGGCCATTCTTTTTTTACGGCTCTATTTCCCCAATTTATGGATTTGTCCAGGCCCTATGTCCTTCAGTTTGTCATTTTAACGACAACGTTCATGCTCTACTCCTTCATTGCCCTGGTGATCTATGCCCTGAGCGCCCGGTATGGAAGAAAGTGGTTTGCTGGGCGCAGCAGGGCCCTGTGGTTCAACCGGATATCCGGGACAATATACATCGCATTCGGCTTGGGATTGCTCCGCCTGAAGAACAAAAGTTTTAAGAAGAAAGGAAAAGCACTGTTAATGAAATTGCAATTGACCGTATTGGGAGGACAATTTACGATCCACCGCCTCGAACCGGAGGCGGACATCCCCGCCGGGGTTCAGGAATACATTTCACAGTCACTGATCCCTGCACACGTCATCCCTTGACGCTACCATGCTGGTCCAAACAGGGCAGCAGGCCCTGGATGAACCCCCGGACGGCGTTTATTCCATGGCATTCCACCATCCGGATAGTCTGGGACCCGATGACGGCAATATCGGCCTTGCCTTGAAGATACATCAGATCCGCCTTGTCCTTGATGCCGAATCCCACGGCGATCGGCACGGATGCGGCTTTTCGGCAACGGGCCAGATAGGCTGTCAGGTCTTCGGAAAACTGCGTGTCTGCACCGGTTATCCCTTTCCGGGCCAGGCAGTAGATGAACCCGGAAGAGAGGGCCTTGATTTTTGCCATCCGTTCATCATCGGTCAAAGGTGAAAACATCTGGATGGGAGCGATTCCATGGCGCTTCATGGCTTGGATATAATCAGCACTTTCCTCGATGGGCAGGTCCGGGACGATGGCCCCGGTCAGACCGATGCCGGCGGTGGTTTTGCAAACGCTCCATCCCGAACCGGTAAGGGATGTTGGCATAGGTCATGAACAGAAAGGAATGGGGTACCGGGCCGCCATGTCTCTGGCGAATGCCATGCATTTTGCCACGGTGCTCCCCGTTCCAGTGCTTTCTGATTGGCCTTGAGAATCACAGGGCCGTCCGCCATGGGTTCGGAAACGGGATCTGCAGTTCCATGAGATCCACCCCGGCCGCGACCATCTGCTCGATCATGTCGTGACACGCATCAAATGAGGGATATCCCAGCACGATATGGGTCATGAGCAAGAGTGGTCTGTTTTTTGTTTTTCCGGATATAGGATTCAAGCATGGTACTGGGCTGCCTTTGTCTGGATGAAGGTTTTCCAGTCCGGGTCTTCCAGAGCGTCGGCCACCGTAAAGATGTCCTTGTCTCCCCTGCCGGACTGATTGATGATGATGATCTGGCCCCTGGACATGGCCGGCGCCTCCCGGAATGCGCCTGCAAAGGCATGGGCCGATTCCAGGGCCGGGATAATGCCTTCGGCTTTTATGGTCCGCTTCAGGGCTTCCACCACTTCCGCATCCGTGGCGCTTTCGAACCGGGCGGCTCCGGTGTCATGCATATGAGCCAGGATGGGGGAGACCCCCACATAATCCAGGCCCGCGGAAATGGAATGGGTTTCCTTCATCTGACCGTCACTGTCCTGGAGAAAACAGTCTTGTATCCCTGGGCGATACCAGGGCTGGCATCTTCAGACGACAGTCGGGCCGCGTGCCGTCCGGTATCGATGCCCTGACCGCCTGCTTCCACGCCCACCAATTCTACGGGATCATCCAAAAATCCGGAAAACAGGCCCATGGCATTGGAGCCGCCGCCCACGCAGGCGTAGACCCGGTCCGGGAGCCGTCCTTCCCGGTCCAGGATCTGCTGCCGGGTCTCATGCCCGATGATGGACTGGAACCAGGTGACCATCTCCGGAAACGGATGCGGGCCGCAGGCGGTTCCCAGCACATAATGGGTGGTGTCCATAT
>LQAH01000114.1_pt1 | contig 25287 bp, 38 predicted proteins | sample 1535791 | NCBI WGS metagenome assembly LQAH01 (sample SAMN04331585, study PRJNA305678) | bioreactor metagenome | isolation source: bioreactor_4 inoculated with Wadden Sea sediment 2nd replicate of a... | place: Germany:Bremen
CGAGAGTTTTATAGCAAAACGACTTTGCCTTTGCAATAAAAATAATGACTATTTTTCATTTAAACGATCAAGCCTCAAAGGCTCAACCATAATGGTTTTAAACGAACTGAACAACAACGAGTCCAGGCCTTGACTTCTTCGGTTTTTTTACCGCTCCCGACTCTGCCACCATGACTTCAACCTTGGTATCATTTTTCCTCTTTGAATAGCCTGCGGCAATAGAGGCCGCATAAATCTTATCCTCTTCAGCAATCCCCTGACGACCGACTGGCGCCTTCAGGACGACATGCGAGCCGGGTGCCCGGTAGACATGAAACCACAGGTCATCACCTTTAGTTTCTTGGTGGATAAAGTGTCGTTCTGCTGATTATTTTTCCCCCACAATATGACACACCCGGTTGGACTGATGGTTTCAAGTGGCTGAGACGCCTTCTGTGTCCTGCGCTGATGAAGTCGGTTCTTTTCTTTCAGCAGCCCTGCCACCCTCAACTCGTCAGCGACAACTTCAATGTCGGATTTATTTACAATATCTTCAAGTTGATATTCGATTTGTCTCAGCCACTCCAACTCTGCCCGGCTTTCATCTATCCGTCTCTGACTGTGCTCAATTCCCCGCTTATATTTTTTGTAGCGCTGAAAATATTTTTCTGCGTTTTCCTGTGGTGACATGAGCGGATCCAGTTCAATCTCTATTTTTTCGGGGATTTGAAGATAATAGTTATCCACGGGAAAATTCTTCATCCCCCGTTTCAGTAAGTGGAGGTTCGCAAGGATCAATTCTCCATAGTGCCGATACTGTTCAAAATCATGCTGCCTGAGTTGTTCCGCCTCGATATTGACAATTCGCTTTATGACTTTCTTAAGCTGTTTTTGAACTGTTTTTTCAATTGCTGAAGCAGATCCTGCTTTCCCCCGGCCAGAGCAGACTCATTGTAAAGAGCTTCGACATGCTGGCTCCAACTCAACGAAGCGTCTTTTACAACACCCTGTCCACGGTCGCAGTTCTCTTGGAGCAACCGGGGCTCCGGGGCTGAATACGGGCCTCCCGCATCAATGCGACGAACGCCCCCATCATCTCCCTTGTCAAGTTTCTGGCGCTTCAGGCAATCGACAATGAAACCCTTAGCGTCAAGGAGCATCATATTGCTGGTTCTGCCCGTCAATTCGACAATCAGACGACAGGCCCCTGCTTTCCTCCCCCGTCCAAACTTACAATGCGGTCACCATCTGCGACAGTTATCGAATCAATCCTCGACAGACGGGACCTGAGCAGCTGACAAAACCGCGGCGGTACGGATGGGTTAAGAAACTCGTTTTCAGTCAGATGAACGCGATAGTGAGCAACATCGGCACTGATGAGAAGCTTATGGTTATCACGTCCGTTCCACAGTTTGAAGACGATCACACTTTCGGACGGTTGATAAATCTTACTCACCTTTGACCCTTTTATTAGCGGAGCCAACTCATCAATAACTTTCTTCAGCAGGATATACTTCATCAATAATCAGCCTCATACCATCTTTTTATATCGCTTTAATGATTCAATCTGCTAAAATTCGTGACTATTTCGAACAGAATAAGGAGAATCTCACTATGCCGGACAACAGGAAAATCGAAACACAAGCAGTCCAGGGGAACTACCAGCCCAAAGCTGCAGAACCACGCACTGCTCCTATTCATCAGAGCACGACATTTAAATATGACAGTGCAGAACATATGGCTCAATTGTTTGATCTGGACTGTGCTGATCCCATGTATACCCGCCTCGGGAACCCGACGACAACTGTTTTGAAGAAAAGATCGCTTTAATGGAAGGCGGAGTTGCCGCGCTGGCAACGTCATCGGGTCAAGCCGCATCGACCCTTTCAATTTTAAACATCTGTCAGGCAGGACAACATATCGTTACGGCCAGCACATTGTATGGCGGCACTTTTTCTCTTTTTCCAATACCTTCCCTAAACTTGGAATAGAAGTCACCTTCGTTGATCCGGAAGCCTCTGCTGAAGAGATAAAAAGCGCTTTCCGCCCGGAGACCCGCTGCCTCTTCGCAGAAACGATCGGCAACCCTGGTTTAAATATTCTCGATTTTGATAAGTTCAATTCCGTCAGCACAGAGATGAACGTACCGCTGATCGTCGATAACACCCTGCTTCACCATACCTGTGTCGCCCCATCGAACATGGCGCCGATATCGTCATTCATTCCGCCACCAAATACATTGACGGCCACGGGACCAGTGTGGGAGGCGTGATCGTTGACAGCGGCAACTTCATCTGGAGCGAAAATAAATTCCCGGAACTCTGCACACCGGACAACTCATACCACGGACTCATCTATACTGAGAAGTTCGGCAAGCTTGCCTATATCGTCAAGCGCGGGCGCAATTCATGCGCGACCTTGGCACAACACCTGCACCACAAAATTCATTTCTTTTCAACCACGGCCTGACAACTCTTCATCTTCGCATGGAACGCCACAGTGATAACGCACTCGCTCTCGCTGAATTCCTCGAACAGCACCCGCTGGTCTCCTGGGTTAATTATCCCGGACTGAAAAGCCACCCAAGCTACGAGCTATCAAAGAAATATCTGTCTTACGGTGCCAGTGGTGTTTTGACGTTCGGGATCAAAGGCGGACGAACAGCAGGAATGAAATTCATGGAAGCCTGCAAACTGATTGCCATGGTCGTCCATGTTGGAGATGCTCGCTCATGCGTTCTCCACCCCGCGAGCACAACCCACAGACAACTGACAGAAGAGCAGCAGAGAACGTCAGGAGTGACTGCCGACCTGATTCGTCTGTCAGTCGGCATTGAGCATATCGACGACCTGACAGCCGATGTCGACCAGGCTCTGACGATCAGTCAAGAACCATGACTTAGCGCCTCGCGTCAGATGGGCAGGTTTTCCCTGCCCATCTGACGCTGAACAGGAAGTGTCCCGTGCCGACCCTCTCTCTAGACAATGTCTGTGTCAAACACCAAGGAAAGACGATTCTTTCCAACCTTACTTTAAGCATCGACCGGCACCAGCGGTGGGTCATTGTCGGTCCCAATGGCTCAGGAAAGAGCTTTCTGGCAAAACTTCTCAGCCATCAGGTCGAACCCAGCTCCGGTGTTTTAAAATCCCCCCTCACAAGCATGCTAGTTTCTTTTGAAACGGTCGGGCGGATTCTTGACCATGAACGCTACCTGGACAGCTCCAACACCTGTGGTGGATTCGACAATGGCACGCCAACAGAGACATTCATTTTCAGAGACTGTCTCCTGACCGAAAAACAAAAAGTGAGATTTGCGCTAAATTCAACCTGAAAAAGCTGATGAAACAAGGAATCAAGCTTCTTTCGACAGGTGAAATGCGCAAAGCAACAATCTGTAAAGCCATCGTTACTTCACCGGAACTGCTTATCCTCGACGAACCCTTTGAAGGTCTGGATCAAAAATCTCGAACCAATCTGCATACGCTGATCAAACAGATCATAAATGAAGGGACACAGGTCATACTGCTTCTCAATCGACACAGTGAAATTCCGCCGGAGACAACCCATGTAGCGACCATGCGCAACGGTCAGATCCTCCGTGTTGAAGAAACTCACAACCGTCACCGTAAAAGCGACTCAACGAAGCAAGACGGCCCGGATACCTCTGTCCAGCTGCCAGACAACCTGAGAGCGCAAGTTCATAGGCAGTCTCCAGAAACTCAAACTCCCGTCATTGAAATGCATCAGGTCAATGTTCGCTATCAGCAGAAATGGATCCTGAGGTGCCTGGACTGGTCGGTCCAACAGGGCCAGCACTGGCTTATCTCCGGGCCGAACGGTTCAGGAAAAACAACCCTTGCCGGCCTGGTCTCCGGAGACCACACACAGGGATATGCGAACGACATAAAACTTTTCGGCCGAGCGAAGGGAAGTGGAGAGAGCCTTGGGGAGATTAAAAGCAGAATTGGTTCGGTCTCAACATCCTTCCAGCATGAATACAGGGTCCGGTGTTCCGTAGCCGGTGTTATTTTATCCGGTTTTTTGACTCGATCGGCGTCTATAAAAAATACTCGCAACAACAGTTGGACATTGTCGATAACTGGCTGAGAATTCTCAATCTTTACAGCATTAAAGATTGCCTGTTTCAGAATCTATCATTTGGACAACAACGCCTGGCCCTGCTGGCACGTGCATGGTGAAACAGCCGCAACTGCTGATTCTTGACGAACCATGCCAGGGACTGGATGACCATAACCGGCATGTCTTTCTGAACATCATCCAACGACTTGGCTCAACGGGCCAGGTTCAGCTCCTCTATATGACCCATCGCCCGGAAGACGAAGTTCCCTGTATTCGACATCATCTGCAGCTGGTACCGACAGCTTCCGGTGGCTATACCGGTCTCACATCAAAGTTGTAAGGAATTTCGACACACCCACTTTAAAATAATTTATGTCAATAGAAACAGGCACTTAAACTAGGCAAGATTCTTGCATTTAAAAGGCTCATTGATACATTTCACATATTTTTATGCAACAACAACCAAGGAGGAGGAAAGCAGACATGCTGATTTCAGTGATTTATCCGGACGGCAAGCATGACATGGTTAAGGATTACCTGCTCACCAAAATGATCGAGCAGCAGGCGATCAGGCAATTCAAGCGCAGTGACGGCTGGATAAGTATCGACTCAGACAAGGTTCGCGGTCGAGGCCGAAAGTTTTATAACGGCCCCGAACGTCGCCAACTGGATCCGTCTATCCCACCAGAGCTCACCGATATTTTTCAATAAGCCTTACGGTTTATTTTGCTGACGAAGGGGCATTGTGCTATGGTCCGCGCCATGAATACACATGCTCCCTTCAACATTGTTTTAGTCGAGCCGGAAATTCCACCGAATACCGGCAATATAGGTCGTCTTTGTGCCGCAACAGGTACCCATCTGCATCTGGTTGGAAAACTTGGTTTCTCACTGGACGACAAACACCTCAGGCGGGCCGGTCTTGATTACTGGCCGGAGGTTAAGTTGCACCGCTGGGAATCACTGCGGGAACTGCAAACGGCCAACCCGGACGGACGTTTCTGGTACACATCTAAAAAAGCCGAATCGACCTATACCTCTGTGGAATTCTCAGCTGGAGATTTTATAGTTTTCGGCAAGGAAACCCTGGGACTCCCCGAAGAGCTGTTGGAAACCGAAAAAGAATACAGTATCAGGATTCCGATCTTCTCTCCTGCCGTACGCAGCCTCAACCTGGCTAACTCTGCTGCGATCCTGCTTTATGAAGGCTTGCGTCAGACCGGGCAGCTGACGGATTGACCAGCACCGCTGCCGGGCCATACGGTCCGGCAGCGGTGCTTCCATAAGGACAGGATCAGATCATCCCCAACAGTTTGCTACTGCGTTCGAGGAAACCAGCCATCCGCTCTTTACTGATCGCCTGATGCGACAACATGGCCAGATCGTAAATCTGCTCAATTAACAATCCGGCGGTTTCATTGTCGCCCTCATCCTTAAGCGCAAGGACCTTGTCAACGGCTGAACTTGAAGCATTCACCATCAAGGTGTGATCAGCAAACAGGTCCGGCATCTCGCCATGCCCCATCATGCTGGTCATTTCTTTAAAGCGCCGCGCTTGCTCATTGAGCAGGATCATGCCGGGAACACTGGCATCTTTTAGAGTTTCGATACGAATCGTCAACCCCTTGATCTCTTCAAGGGCATCCTTAAAGACCTGCTCTATCCGCTCCCCTTGGTCTTGTTGTCTGCACCTTCAACAATTTCTTTGCTCTGATCACTTTCAAGCAGGTTCTCGGTTATATCGGAATCAACCCGCTCAAATTTGATTTCAGAATTTTTTGATTCCAGGAACTGGATAAAATGATTATCAATCATCGCATCAAGAATCAACGCTTCCATGCCCTGAGACTTAAACAGTTTCAGATAGGTGACCTGAGTTGCCTCATCATTGGCATAATAAACCTTATTTTCATGCTTGTCTTTGGCCCGCGCCAGATAGTCGGGTAATGTCGTATATTTCTCTTCACCAGTCGATCTGTAGATCACCTGATCCTTGACCTTTTCGTAAAACTTGTCCTCGCGCATCATGCCGTATTTAACGAAGGAATGAATATCCTCCCAAATCGGTTCAAAGGCCTCTCGATCCTTCTTGGCCAGATCGACAATCTTGGCGGCGACACGGCCACTGATAACCTCGCGAATTTTGCGAACCTGAGGTTCATTCTGAAGGTAGCTGCGAGAAACGTTCAACGGCAGATCAGGAGCGTCCAGACAACCCTGAAGAGGTGTCAGGAACTCGGGAATCAGCTCAGGCGTATTATCTGAGACAAACACCTGATTGCAGAACAGGTTGATATGGCTCTTGGTCACATCGAATTCATTCGTCAGATGAGGAAAATAAAGAATCCCTTTCAGGTTAAAGGGATAATCGATGTTAAGGTGAATCCAGAACAGGGGCTCACCGGACATCGGATAGAGTTTGCGATAAAACTCTTTGTATTCGTCTTCCTCAATCTCACTTGCACTTCTGGTCCAGAGGGGATTCTTATCATTGACTTCCTCACCTTCCAGAGAGATTGAGACGGGCAGAAAATTACAGAACTTGCGGATGACCTCACGGACACGCCCATCTTCAAGAAACTCCTTCTCATCGTCATTCAAGTGCAGGATAATTTCAGTGCCGCGTTCTTTTTTATCACAGACATCAAGACTGTAGCTTGTTGTCCCTTCACACTGCCAGTGAACAGCATCGGCATCTTTCTGGTATGAAAGAGTCCTGATTTCAACTTTTTCAGCAACCATGAAGCTGGAATAAAACCCAAGTCCGAAGTGGCCTATGATTTGATTTTTATCTTCAAGATCTTTAAATTTTTCAATAAAATCTTCGGCAGAGGAAAATGCGACCTGATTAATATACTTGCGGACCTCGTCAGCGGTCATGCCTATACCATTATCACTGACGGTTAATGTTCCTGCATCCTTGTCAAGATGAATATTCACCTTATACTCATCTTCCAGTTGCAGACCTTCCACCAGATTAACATTCTTAAGCTTATGAATAGCATCTACGGCATTAGACACAAGTTCACGCAGAAATATATCTTTGTCGCTGTAAAGCCATTTTTTAATGATTGGAAAGATATTTTCCGTGTGAATGGAAATACTTCCTTCTTCCCTTGTCACCTTGTCAGTCATATCGGTTCTCCTTTTATATCAATAGAAATTATTCTAACGGCTGAAAGATAAAGAACTTAATTGAGTTTTGTCAAGAGCTGAAAAGACTGGTCGAACTCATAAATTCAGCACAAAAAAACCATCTGCCGTACACAGATGGTGAGTATCCAGAAGGGTTTAAAATCAAAAGACAGAAAATGATAAAACGCCTCGACAAAAGTAAATCAGGGCAAAAAGTATCGGGAAAACAACATTGGTCAAAAAATGGAATAAAAGACCATTGCTGCGCCCCCATATTTTTTTCATGGCCGTCAGACGAAAATACTCATTGTCATCCAACAAACGGATCAAGGAAACACCAACGATAAAGAGTGCGAACCACGCCTTGACTAAGTCTGACTCCATAGATCCTCCAGACAAACATTGTTTTACAACCATATAGCAGATGGCACAGACCTATTCAAGGCATTGACATTTATTTAATACTGAGAGGCACTGAAAATGATCAGTGCCTCACTAAAAAAACGCCAACGATTTCAATTTTCAGTAAGAAAATAGCGCTCGTAAAAGTCTTCAAGGTTTTTCAGATGGCGCGTTTCATCAGCAACAACCCTTTGAACAATTCGGCCATGGGAGCACCTTCACAGCCATGAATAAGGGCCCGATAAAATCAACGGCGCACTTTTCGAGATGAATTGCATAGGCTAGAGACGTCCGGGCATCAGCATCGGCCGTAATTTCTTTCTGTTCGTAGACATAATTAAGGTTGAGAGTCGGCAACTCTTTTTTCAGTTCAGCAATATTTTTGGAATGTCCTTCGAGAAGAGCCAACTCAATTCTCTGTTTATGTTCGAGCTCTTCGCGTGCAGCCTCCCTGAGGATTGCTTTCGCCTGACGGTCTTCTACAACGTTGATCGCATGCAGGTAATTACGAAAGCCCCGCTCTTCCATAATAATGGCTTTTTCGAGCGCGACTTCAAAGGTATAACAGACGTCCTTCCTGACTTCCGGATCTACATTATTCATTCCCTGCTCCTCTCACATTCAAGTTAATATATGACGATATATCCATGCTTCTCAGCGATTCTGGAAATTTCCAGGACATCCTGAATCTGATAACTCGAACCGTCCAGTACAAAACAATAACCACCATCAGGTTTTTCTTCCGCCAGACTGATCAGGTATTCAAAGCTTGCAGTTTTGACCGTTTCCATAATATTGCCCCGCACTTAATGATTAATTAAGTATATAGCATAAATTATATAATCAAGTCACTCCCCGATAATCTTCACTAAAACCCGTTTCCTTCTCCGGCCGTCAAATTCACCATAAAAATCTGCTCCCATGGACCGAAATCCAATTTTCCGTTGGTCACTGCAACGACAACTTCCCTTCCCATGACTGTCCTTTTCAGGTGTGCGTCACCGTTGTCCTCCCCTGTATTATTATGCTGATAAAGATGAAGCGGTTCGTGCGGGGCAAGCTCTTCGAGCCAACGTTCAAAATCCTGATGGAGTCCAGACTCGTCATCATTGATAAAAACTGAAGCGGTAATATGCATTGCGTTACAGAGCAGCAGACCATCTTCTATTCCACTCTCTTTAAGGCAGCTGTTTATTTTACCTGTTATATTTATATATCCACGACGATTCGGAACTTCAAAATACAATTCTTTTCTGAATGATTTCATCTATCAACCTCCTTTTGATGAGAATATAAGATCCAAAGCATACGGAAAATATGAGTAAAACAGTCAGTTAAAGGGTTGACACTATGACCAGTTTTCTATATAAAGCAGCCTGCCTAATTAAAAAAAAGACAAAAGATCGGATAGTTATGAAGTTTTTTAATCTGCAAAAAATAATCTTGGCACCAGTATTAATGTTCTGCCTGATTTTAGTAAGCTGCACAAACAGCGTTGCTCCAATGTATCAGGGCCCCGATATCAAAATATTGGGTCAGGAATATTATCAAGAACTGGAAGATGAATTCGAACGTTACAGCTATCAGCTCGACTCTCTGGATGAGGGTGTTCCACCGATCATTCTCAAATCACTACCAGGTGATATTTCGACCATCAGCTCCAGTAAACAGAAAAAATCTTTCTTCTTTAAAGCACTCCTGCCGATGATCCTGCTTGCCAATGACGAGATTCGCTACGAACGTGAACAGCTGATCAAAATCAAGAATGTTCTGAAAAAGAGCACCATCTGACATCAGTTCAGACCAATATGTTATCAACCCTGGCAGAACGATACAAAATCAAAGAGGATCTCAGCAATCCGAAAAAAATGATCAGGCAATTGATGCCGCGCGTGGATATTATCCCCGCCGATTTAGCTCTGGCTCAGGCAGCCAACGAATCGGCCTGGGGAACATCACGCTTTTCCCGGGTTGCCAACAACCTGTTTGGGGAATGGACGTTTATTAAAGGCCAGGGGATTGTCCCCGAGGATCGACCAGAAGGTGAAACCTATGAAGTTCAAAAGTTCTCTACGGTTTATGACTCTGTGCGCTCCTACCTCAATAATCTGAACACACATAAAGCCTACAGGAGTCTGCGGAAATTGAGATCGGAAAGCCGTCTTGAAGGCAAAGCCCCGGAAGGACTCGTCCTTGCAGAAGGCCTGCTAAAATATTCGATTCGCGGTGAAGATTATATCAGGGAACTGCAAGCCATGATCAAGAAAAACCGTCTCGACCGTTTTGCATCGGCAAAGCTGCGCAGTAAGAGCTGAGAATCATCACTCCGATTCAGCAGGATTATCCGCATTAACCCAGGGATGGCTGAACCACAACCAGCGGCCGTCCCTACCCTGAATGGTCAAAGTATACTTATTACGCCGACCGGATAGCGGCTGTTCGGCCCGAACTGTGTACCATCCCTCGCCACGCTCTTCGCTCTGCTCAATCCAGCAGCGATTTGTCCCCTGCACAAAACAATTAAAATGCTTTGCATCGAGGTCCGTATCCCCAAGCTTCAACGTCAAAACAGGCGGGTTATCGCGACCGACCACAGAACTTAATGGTGATTGCTCCAAAACAATCAGCGGCTTCATCTTCAGCTTACTGACAAACCCGTCAAGCGTCGCGAAAGGCCCTCCCATGGGAAAGCGCGGGAGCGTGTAGCGTGGATGAAGATCGTGGATAACACCCGACTGCTGTGCATACGCAGCTGAAAATCCGAGTTCGCGAACGATCTTGATGACTTCTTCTGAGTATTCGCCGAACGTATAAGCAAACAAGGTCGGTTTGATTCCCAGATTCTGTTCAAAGGCGTCCTGAGCAGAAAGGATGTCATTTTTAATCCGCTTACGCCATTGCACAAATGTTTCACCCTGTTCAGCTTCGACCAAATAGGCATGAGTTGCTGTGTGATTGCCAATCTCAACCCCCTCTGCCACCAGCTCTTTCAACTCGGTCCAGCCAAGATAACCATTTTTACCGACAGCATCAGTGTTGACAAACAAGGTTACGGGGTAACCATAACGGCGCAGAAGCGGCATGGCAACGTCATAAAAAGAACGATAGGCATCATCAGCACAAAGGGCGGCCGCATGCTCAGGCAAGGATTGTCCCGACTCGAGCAGTTGGGAAATCCGCTCAAGCGAGATGACTTCGATGGAATTCTCTTTTAAATAGTCAAGCTGTTGCCGGAAAATATCGGAAGATATATTCGTCGAAGGATAGCGCTGCTCGTCAAAACGGTGATAGATGAAGGTATTCACCTGTCCACCGACACACACAGAGACAAAAAGATAAAAAGCAGAAAGAAATTGAGAATCAGTACTTTAAACATATAAACCTTCTTTACAACTTTAAGCAGATCGGACTTTATTGCGCAGATAACGACGAATGCTGTTGCGCGCCTTTGGCGTAACGGCCCATTCCAACCACTTGGGCAGGACTTCAGGTTGTTCGGATGTTTCTACAATGACCTGGTCACCGTCGAGCAGACGGGTTTTCAGCTGGCGGGTCCGGCCGTTAATCATCCCTCGCCGCGCATGGAGACCAAGGGTGTCATGAATCTCAAATGCAAAGTCAAGAACACTGCTCCCTTCGGGGAGAGTCCTGCTTTCACCGTGCGGGGTATAAACCTGAATCGTCGCTGAAGCCAGCTTCAGGGATTCAGTGTCAAACGCACTTTCACCTTCCATCAACGATTCCATCAATTCACGGAAGTTCTCATGGCGGAATTTAAACCCGGGTGCAAGAACGCCCGACTCATTGAAGCGAGCCAGTTTGCGTGTCGTGATTTCAACACGCATGCGCTGTTCGCCGGCCTGTACGGTTGTTTTTAAAGCCTGATAACCATGCTGTGAAGTCAGGTTGAGATGATCGCGCAATTTGCCTGGAATCGGCGGAAAAAGGCTATGCAGGATCCCCAGAAACAGATAGGCATCCATCATTCGATCAACCTGAACCTCAAGCGTGTAGAGGGTCGAAAATCCCCTGTGCATCGCTTGAGCGGCGGCAATGGAAAATGGGCGCCAACGGTCTTTAAGGACGACGGACAGTTTTTGCTGCTCGCAGCTGTTGTTGATCCTGGCCTTGATCTTGCGTAAAAAATCTTGATTATTGGCTTCCAGTGCAGCAATTTTCAGATTATAGCTTTTAGCCCTGCGCGGATAAAGAAGAGCGTTGGACAGCGATTCCAGTTCGGTGGCAACGTAGCCCATTCCCAGATGCTGGGCAAGAGGGACATAAATAGTCCGGGTTTCTTCAGCGATAAGTTTTTGTTTGTGGGGGTGAAGAGCGTCTATCGTATAGAGATTGTCGATCCGATCCCAGAATTTCAGGCACAGGACGCGAATATCGTTGATTGCAACAAGCAGAGTCTTTTTATATGTTTCTTTTTTAAGATCTTCACGACTCATGACCTCGGATGTCACTTTGGTTAACCCGTCGACCAGAAGAGCGACTTCTTCGCCATATTTTTTTCTGACGTCTTTGAGAGTCACCGGCGTGTCTTCAACGACATCATGTAACAGGGCGGCAATAACAGACGGAAAATCCATCCAATGCCGGGCTGCCAGATGAGATACACGCAAAGGGTGGAAAATATACGGTTCTCCTGACTTACGGACCTGTCCCTCATGGGAAGTACGGGCATCATTCAGGGCCTGCTCAACTCTCCCTATTTCATAATCCAACTCTTCTTCTGACAGTTCGGCGCCATAATGAGTCACCAACAACTCCATTATGTCGGTCATCAACCGATCTGCAGTTCTGCTATCAAATTGCATCATAATCGTTTTACTGTCTCTTCATCACTAGCCCGGAGGCCAGTTCATCTGCCGCCCGCCGAGGAGATGAAAATGGATATGCCACACAGATTGGCCTCCAGCGTCGTTACAGTTATTCACAATCCGAAAGCCGTCGTCGGCAAAGCCTTCCTGTCCGGCAATCTGCGCTGCAACCTGATAAATATGTCCAACCAGTTCATTGTCAGCGCCGGTTAAATCCAGCGCCGAGACAATGTGCCGTTTGGGCACGATCAGCATGTGATGAGGAGCCTGAGGATCGATATCGTCAAAAACAACCAGCAGATCATCTTCGTAACGAAACGTTACGGGTAACTCACCAGCGGCTATTTTACAGAACAGACAATCTGAAGACATACAACCCTCCTGCACACCAGCAGTTATCGCTGAAAAAGTTACCGGATTCTAGCAAAAATCCCTCAAAATACCAATATTATTCAAGGATTCAAGATAATTGTCGATACAGATGAATGAGAAACTCACGATTACCTTTTTGACCTCTAATCGGACTGTCCGTCACTCCTCCAACCCGACACCCCAAACTCTCCGCCAGTTCTTTGATATTTTCAACGACCTGCTGATGAAGGTGACTGTCCTTGATAATTCCCCCCTTGCCAACCTGATTCCTGCCAACCTCAAATTGTGGTTTTATCAAGGCAACAACTTCTGCGGACTCTGCCAACAACTCGAGCGTCGGCGGCAGAACTTTGCTTAAAGAGATAAAGGAAGCATCAATCACAGCCAGATCAGGAACATTGCTGAGTTGCGTTTTTTGCAGATGACGGATATTGCAGCGCTCCATATTAACCACCCTGCCATCCTCTCGCAGAGCCCAGGCCAACTGACCGTAACCGACATCAACGGCGTAGACCTTAACGGCGCCACGCTGCAGCAGACAATCGGTAAAACCGCCGGTTGAAGCACCAACGTCTATCGCCACCCGGCCGTCAACATTGATGGCGAATTCATTCAGCGCCTTTTCAAGCTTAAGACCACCGCGGGACACATAGGGAATATCCTCCCCCTTAAGTCTGATCTCGGCATCCACTGAAACCAGAGCACCGACCTTGTCGATGCGGTGATCATCAACGACCACGGCACCTGCGAGAATTAAAGCCCTGGCGCGCTCTCGCGACCCGGCCAGGCTGCGCTGAACCAATAATTTATCGAGACGATCTTTTGCCATCTATCCTTACCAGCCAATGCTATGAAAAAAGGGGAGGTCCGAAGACCTCCCCTTTATAAATATCACTTTCAACGGAATTAACCGATAAAAAAGTCACGGTTTTCAGTAAAAATATCGTTTACTTCAATAACCGCCTGATCGATGTCCTCTTCACCCAGACCCAGAACCGTCGCTCCTGGACAAGCCAGCAAATCAAGATCGTCGTCCGGCTCACGTTGACCTATCCCCAGCTTCAGGCAGACATGCCCGGCAAAATTTATGGTCGCCGTCAAACGTAGCAGCTCCTCGCCACCCTCTTCTTCATCAACAGCGATTCTAAGATCTTCGTGATGCAGGGTCGACATCACCAGAAAACGATTCAAGTTCCATTTGTCGAGCACCGCTGCACCAACGACAGCATGGGCATAAGGGAAAAAGCGACCTTCCAGCTCGGAAGTGCTGACTCCCTCCGAATACGCAGCTTCAACGAGAGAGCGATAAGCATCCGGATCGCTGTAGTTCATGACGATTTTGCCCAGATGGCGAAATAAACCGGCCAGAAAAGCTTCTTCAGGATCTGCCGTGTTGAATCGCCTCGCCAAGATCCGACAACCGACGGCGCAGCCGATGGCATCCTCCCAGAGAAGCTTTTCCAGCAGCCCGTAAGACTTGTTCATGCCTTCCAGGCTGGCGGCCATAACCAGACTTCGCAGGGTTCTTTCTCCAATAATGGCAATCGCATGGTCCAGGGTTTTTATCTGGCGCTTCATACTGTAAAAGGCTGAATTTGATACTTTCAACAAGCGGGCGGACACTGCCGGATCAGCAGATATGGCCTCTCCCAATTTACTATATTTAACATTCGGATCACCAAGCAGCTCCAACACTTTAACAGCGACAGCCGGCATGGGTGGAAGATCGCGAATCGAACGCACAACGGTTTGAAAATCAGTGGACATTGAGCTCTCCTTAAAAACTAAAATAACAATCAGCTAATCATATCAAAACAAACTGAATCAATGATAGTCATTTTTTAATTTTTGTGTTTGGTTGCGCAACAAAGTCCAGACAAAAAAGATCAGTCACCATCCAATATCCGTCCGATCCCACCGAGCAAAGAACCCTCTCCTTTCTGCGCTCCCCCTGCTTGCGGAGCATGGGCCAGGATACGGTCAGCGAGTCGACTGAATGGCAAACTCTGCAACCAGACACGTCCCGATCCGCTTAAAGTCGCAAGAAACAGACCTTCGCCGCCAAAAACATACTTTTAAGGTTTCCCGCTCGTTCAATATCATAGTCCACTGTCGGTTCGAATGCGACCAGGCATCCGGTATCGACACGCAAGGTCTCATTTTTAATTCGCGCTCAATAATTGTTCCACAGGCGTGGACAAAGCACATCCCATCACCCCGCAAACGCTGCAGAATAAAACCTTCACCACCAAAAAACCAGTCCCCAGACGCCGTTGAAAAGATATTCCGATCTGGGTTCCGTAAGCAGCACAAAGAAATGAATCCTTCTGGCATAAAATTTCATTGCCGGGAATTTCGGCGAGGTCCATCGGAATGATCTTGCCGGGATAAGGAGCCGCGAATGCAACATGTTGCTTACCCCGACCCAGATTGGTAAAGTGGGTCATAAAAACGGATTCGCCCGTGAGGGCTCTCTTCCCCGCTCCCAGCAATTTGCCAAAAAGCCCTTGCTCAGGCTCGGAGCCATCCCCCATGCGGGCTTCAAAATTGATGCCCTGCTCCATGTAGGTCATGGCACCAGCCTCGGCGACAACAGATTCCCCGGGATCGAGCTCAACTTGAACCATCTGCATATCGTCACCGACAATCTCATAATCAACTTCATGACAGCGCATTGACTGATCTCCTTATGGCGTAAGAGTTTTTTCAGGAAAAGGTATTTATTCGGTCGTATAATCAAAAGTACGGCAAAGTGTTGAATAAAACGGCTCTTCATTTCTATTGGATCAATCATCTCCCCAACTTCCCTGGACAGGGAAGTAACAATTTCCTCAGGTTGCCCGCAGGGACAATCAGTGCGAAGGTTTCGAGAGTATTGTTCACATTCAGAGCAATCCCATGTGAAGAAATCCATTTTTTAAGGGCAATCCCGAAACTGCAGATTTTACGCCCCTCCACCCAGACACCCGGCTCACCATCTTTCAACATTCCTGAAGTATCGTAATCAGCCAACAGATCGACCACGACGGAGAGAAAACGATCAGCAAACCAACGGATGTCCTTCTGTTTCAATTGAATAATCGGATACGCGACCAGCTGTCCCGGTTCATGGGCTGTAGCCAGCCCCCTCTGTTGATTTTCCGTAGCGTAATGCCGCGTTCAGCATAGAAGCTCGCTGGAAAATGAAGATCGGCATCCGATGCTCTCCGTCCCATGGTGACAGTCGGCGGATGTTCAACCAGTATCAGCGTATCCTGACCACAACCGGCCAACCGCTCCTGAACCATCCGGGCCTGCTGATCAAAAGCCTGTCGATAATCGAGCGTCCCCCAGTCCTCAATTTTGAGTAATGTTTTTGCCATGATTATTTCAACTCATCAGGTAGCAGGTCTGCGGTAAAGTTCTGATAGCAGACAGGGCGTAAAAAGCGTTTGATGGCACTTGTACCGACCGAACTGTAGTGGCAGTCAGTTGAGGCCGGATAGGGCCGCCATGATGCATGGCAGAGCAAACCTCAACTCCTGTTGGAAAATCGTTTAACAATAAACGACCAGCCTTTTTTCAAGGATGGAAAAAGTTTTTTGCCAGTTGAAGCTCACTGCCCTGGGCATGAACAGTCGCTGTCAACTGCCCCTGCAAACCTTCAGCCACTGCCTTCATCTCTGCTTCATCAGTACAGGTGACTGCAATCGCTGCAGGTCCGAAAATTTCGTCCGCAAGAAGATCATTAGCTAGATAGTCCTTGCCGGAAAGCGTATAAAGGTGTGCCTCGGTCAAGCAGCCTTCAGGCGCGCCACCCTGGCCTGTCAGGCAGGCGATACCCTGCTGCGCGGCAACAACCTCACAACGGGCATAGTAATTTGCCTTGATTCCCTCATGCAGCATGATCATCTTCGGGGCAGCCTTCAGGCATAGCTCAACTTTCTCCAGGAACGCATCGAATACCTTGCCACGAAGACCGATCAGCAAGCCTGGATTGGTACAGAACTGACCGCCGCCAAGAATCAGAGAGTCGGCATATTGGCGAGCCAGCTGATCGCAAGAATCGCCAAGGGCAGAAGGCAAAACAAAAAAGGGATTGATGCTGCCCATCTCGGCAAACACAGGAATCGGCTCGGGGCGCTGAGACGCCAGGTCGAACAGTGCTCGCCCGACCGCTTGCGATCCGGTAAACCTACGGCTTTGAGGAGAGGATGTAAAACCAGTGCCCGCCCGACGTCAGCCCCTGCCCCTGAACAAGAGCAAAGATAGCGCCTGGCAAACCGGCCTTGAGGACAGCCTTCTGAATAGCCCGTCCAGCGATTTCAGAGGTTCCCGGATGAGCGGGATGCCCCTTGACCACGACGGGGCAACCGGCGGCGAGAGCGGCGGCAGTATCGCCACCGGCAACAGAAAAAGCTAAGGGGAAATTACTTGCACCGAAGACAGCGACCGGCCAATCGGAAGCTGGGTCAGGCGCAGATCGGGTCTGGCTATCGGTTGACGATCAGGGTCCGCCTTGACAATTGCAACATCCTTATCCTTCTTAGCCCCAATAAGTTGCGCAAACATGCGTAACTGGTTGACGGTTCTGCCCAGTTCGCCGTCCAGTCGACCTGGCGGGAAGAGCCGTCTCTTCTCCCGCCCTCGCACACAGCTCAGTTTTCACCTGAAGCAGTTCATTGGCAATGGTTTCAAGCAGCTCTGCCCGTTTTTCGGCACTGGTTTTCCTGAATATGTCGAACGCGTCACTCGCTCTTCTGACGGCCAGATCGACAACCTGAGCGTCCGCTTCCATAAAATCGGGATCAAGCCGATGATCGTTCGCAGGATTGAACACCCGAAACGTATTCGCCTGATTCTGCTCATAACCTCCTGCGATTAGATGATGGCCTGTTATCACCATAGCTGTCTCCTCAATGCCGTTACAGCCCAGACAGAGAACTGCCTGAAACCTGTTGAAACAGAAAAAGGCTAACCTGCAACGGTTAACCTTAAAATCCTGGTGGGCGAAGAGGGGCTCGAACCCCCGACATCCTGCTTGTAAGGCAGGCGCTCTCCCAGCTGAGCTATTCGCCCCTATGACCGCCTTATATCAAGATCACTCTCAACTGTCAATCGCCGACTGTCCATCAAAAAATCATCGATCCGCTCCATTGTTCCCGCCCGTGGAAACAAGGAGGCAAAGGCACCAAGCTCCATTACCTGGCCATCTGACAGGCTGACATTTTCAGCGCTGTTAAGCATCTTTTTGGCTAACGTCAGGGCCATCGGCGGTTGGGATGCTATCTGCCCGGCGTAAGCCAGAACCTGCTCCATGAAAGCAGCTGCCGGATAAACCTGCTCGACCAGCTTGATCTGCAGAGCCTGTTCGGCAGAATAAACTCGCGAAGTCATGAATATTTCTTTAGCCCGGTTGGAACCAACCATGCGGGGAAGCTTCTGTGTACCACAGAAACCGGTAATGATTCCCAGCTTTGCTCCGGGGTGAGAAATTTTCATTCGGTCACTGGCCAGACGGATATCACAGGACAACGCAAGATCACAACCACCTCCCATGGTAAGCCCGTTAAGGGCACCGACAACCGGTTTGGATGCAGTTTCGATCTGCTCAAACAAGCTCTGCCCGAGCAGTGAGAAGTTCCACCCGTCCAGCGGTTGAAAGTCCATCATTTCGGCGATATCAGCACCCACGGCAAAACTTTCGCCAGGGTCACCCGTTAAGACAATGCAACCGACGCGATCATCCTGCTCAAGATCGCTCAATGCGGACTTGATTTCATTGATGCAATCACTGTGTAGAGTATTGAAACGCTGTCCGTTATCGAGATAAATAACACCAACACGGTCAACGACTTCGACTCTAAGAAGTTGGTAGACTTTCATCTCAGCGACCTTTGAAGTTGGGTTTACGCTTTTCGATAAATGCACTCATCCCCTCTTTCTGATCGTCCGTTGCAAAGCAGACAGCAAAAGCATCTCTCTCCATCCTGCAGGCAGCGGTCAGGTTGATGTCATATCCGGTATCGATCACTTCTTTCCCAATCTGTAATGCCAATAACCCGTGTGAACAAATCTCTGCCAATTGCCCAAGGACACCATCCAGCAGCTTATCGACTTCGAACATTTGATTAATCAGACCGATGCGAGCGGCCTCCTCCGCATTAACCATGGCTCCTGTGAAGATAATTTCCTTGGCTTTGGCTTTACCGACCAGTCTCGGCAGCCGTTGCGTGCCACCGAAAGCAGGCAGAACACCGTAGGACAACTCTCTGAAAGCAAATTGAGCGGAGTGGTCGGCGACGATATAGTCACATGCCAGGGCCAACTCCAGTCCCGCTCCCAGGGCATAGCCACTGACAGCTGCGAGAACGGGGCGAGGAAAACTTTCTATCTTTTGGCAAAGGCGCTGCCCCTGCTCAGCAAAAGCAATCGCTTCCAGAGGGGTAAAACCACGAATTTCTGTTAAATCGGCCCCGGCTGAAAAGTGTTGACCGTCACCGCAGAGAAGAACACCTTTGACCTGGCTGTCCGTAGCCAGGTCTTCGAACATTTGACTCAAATCGTGCAACATCCTGCTGTTGACAGCATTCAGACAATCAGACCGATTGAGATTGATCTGCACAATCCCGTCATGTTCCAGACAAACTAGAGTTTCCATAATACCCCTTACTTCAAAAGAGAACAGGCGAGACGATAACCCGGCCCTGTCTAAAAAAAATTGTTCAGAGCCGATTATGACGGGTCAAAACGTCTTAGATCTTTTTCTATTTCATTTTAAAATGGGGGGATGCCATCGGCACAGGAAGAACAGCAGCAGTAACAGGCTGATCCGATCCGGTCATCAGCTGTGCGACCGGATCGGATTCTATTCACCAGGAGACTGAGACAGCTGAAACCTGATCTCAAAGCCAACTTGAGCAATCGAAATCTCTTTGCAAAATCAATTGATTCTGCTGACCATGAGATATCCGTCGATTAAGCTCAGTTTTTAGCAAGGTTGAACATGCGTGCTTCAGCTTCCGCATGAAGAACGCCATTCACCTTTATCTGAGCTTTCGCCAACCAGACTTTCCGGCTTTTATCGACCAACTGCCCAAAGAGTTCAAACGGCTGCCCGACCTTGACCGGTTTGCGATAGCGCACTTTTATTTCTGCAGTGACACACTGATCGGTCACCGTCATACAAGCGTAGGCACAGGCTTCATCCAACAGCGTTGCCAGAACTCCCCCGTGCACAACCCCCTGCCATCCCTGAAACTGATCCCCTAAAGTCAAAGCGGAATAGCTGGTATGTTTATTTTTATCAACCGTTAATTCAGCCTGTATCCCATCAGGATTGTTGAGTCCGCAGACAAAACAGGCTGAGTCGTCGATCACCTTTTCCAGTTTTTCATTAGCCATCACTTGATCCTGCCGACACCAGCGTATTCAAATCCCTCGTCCCGGATATAGGACGGATCATACTGGTTACGACCATCGAAAATGATCCGTTGCTTCATGGAGCGTCGCATCGCTTCAAGATCTGGATTTCGGAACGGTTTCCACTCGGTCACCAACAACAAAGCATCGGCGCCGCCGAGAGCTTCATACTGGTTCGAAACCAGCTGAACCGGTCCCTTATCAAACCATTCGGAAGGAAGCTCTTCGCGGGCGGTATCCATGGCGACGGGATCGTATGCAAGAACTCGTGCACCACGCTCGACGAGATCGGCCAACAGGTATTTGGCTGGTGCCTCACGCATATCGTCAGTTCCCGGCTTAAACGCCAACCCCCAGACACCGAAGGTCAAGCCGGTTAAATCACGCCCGAAACGTCTGTCCAATTGCCTGCTGAACCAGAACTTCTGGTTTGATTACGCTCCTCGACCGAAATCAATACTTCGGGATTGAAATCATGTTCCTGAGCCATGCGGATCAATGCCTGAACATCTTTCGGGAAGCAGGAACCGCCATAACCACACCCGGGATAAATAAAAGAAAAGCCGATACGGCTGTCAGAACCTATGCCGCGCCGCACATTTTCGACATCGACATCCATCAGTTCACACAGATTGGAGATTTCATTGATGAAAGATATTTTTGTCGCCAACATTGAATTAGCGGCATACTTGGTCATTTCCGCATCACGGACTCCCATGAATATGGTCCGCTCGTGGTTCCGGTTGAAGGGCGCGTAAAGCTGACGCATCAACTCCTGCGCCTGTTTACTTTCAGCTCCTACAACAATGCGATCCGGTTTCATGAAGTCTTCTATGGCAGCCCCCTCTTTAAGGAACTCAGGATTGCTGACGACATCAAAATCAACCGACACAGACCTTTTGTCCAGTTCTTCCTGAACAGCTGCCCGCACCTTGTCGGCAGTCCCAACCGGTACAGTCGATTTATCAACAATGACAGAATACCGGGTGATCAGGCGACCGATCTCTTTGGCAACAGCAAGAACATACTGCAGGTCGGCAGATCCGTCTTCACCGGGCGGTGTCCCGACGGCAATAAAGAAAATGTTTGATTCGTCAACCGTATCAGCCAGGTTTGTCGTAAATTTCAGTCGCTCCTCTTCAAAATTGCCGACAACAATCGGTTCAAGCCCTGGCTCATAGATCGGCAAAACGCCCTGTTTCAAATCGGCAATTTTCTTTTCATCCACATCGACACATGTGACCTGGTTCCCCATTTCAGCAAAGCAGGCACCACTGACCAGCCCGACGTAGCCCGTACCAATCACTGTTAAATTCATTATCTTCTCCGTTAGTATGTGAAAGTTTGAAATAGCTAGCTCTCATATGAAAACAGCCTTAAATACTATCGTACTTAAGAGCTGCTATCCAATATTTTTTTGTTCAATTAATCCCTCCATCCAGATTTCACAATCAGGGCTACTGATATCCGCGCGCCTGCAGTGAAAACAGGTAAGCATACTGCCCCCCTAACGTCATCAGATCATCATGATGACCATGTTCAACAATGCGGCCTTTTTCGATGACAACAATCTGATCCGCCATGCGTACAGTTGAAAACCGATGAGAGATCAGAATGGTCATCTTGTTGCCGCAGAGCTCGCGAAAATGTTCGAAAATCGTTGCTTCAGCCGCAGCATCCATCGTTGCCGTCGGCTCATCAAGGACCAACAGGTCGGCGCGTGAGCGCATAAATGCCCTGGCCAGAGCTATTTTCTGCCATTGTCCGCCTGACAATTCCAAGCCGTCTTTAAACCATTTGCCCAGTTGGGTTTCATATTGGAGCGGCAATTTTTCAATGAAAGGCTTTGCCATCCCCATTTCGGCAGCCTCTTCCCAGCGGTTATGGTCATCAAAATGATCAACATCTCCGGCACCGATATTCTCCCCGACCAAAAACTGATAGCGACCGAAATCCTGAAAGATAACTCCGATACGGCGGCGTAAGGCCTCAGCCTGCCATCGCTGCAGATCAAGGCCATCCAACAGAACCCGGCCCTCGTTCGGTTTATACAATCGGGTCAGTAATTTTATCAGAGTAGTCTTCCCTGCGCCATTTCACCAACCAGAGCTAAACTCTGCCCGGGCTTTAGATGCAGATCGATATTTTTCAAGACCGCTTCGTCGCTGCCCGGATAAATAAAAGTCACATTTTCAAAACGGACACCATCGCCGGGCTTCGGACCAGATTTCAGAGTACCATTCTGGTCCGGCACCGGTTGTTCGAGATATTCATACAGGTTCGACAGATATAAATTATCTTCATACATGCCGCTGATCGCCTTAAGACTGGCCGAAACAGCGGACTGCCCCTGCTTGAACAGCATCAGGTACATGGTCATCTGCCCCAGGCTTATTTCTCCCTTGATCGCCGCGACGGCGATCCACGCATAAGCGCCATAAAAGGCCGCTGTGCCCAGCAAACCGAGGACAAACCCCCAGAAATCACGCCGCAGGGTCAATGCTCGATCTTCCGCAAACAGCTTGGCGAATATATTGCGGTAGCGTTGCAACAACTTTGGACCAAGCTGAAACAGCTTGACCTCTTTTGCATAGTCTTCACGGGCAAGAACAGTTTCCAGATACATCTGCATCCGTGTTTCAGGCGAACGACGGCGGAACAGGCGGAACTTATCGCCCGAAAACTTTGCTTCGGCAAGGAATTCCGGAATCCCGCCTGAAATCAGGATCAGAACGGCCCAGGGAGAAAACTGAATCAGCAGCACAGCATAGCTGGCAAGGGAAATAGCATTCTGAACCAACCCGAACGTCCCGGTCACTAGACTTAATGGACGGGTAGAAGCTTCCCTTCTGGCCCGCAATATTTTGTCATAAAATTCTGAATCTTCAAACTGAGCCAGTTTAAGAGTCAAAGCTTTTTCCAGGATCAGCAGATTAATCCTTTGCCCCATTAATGCCCTCAGAAGAGCCTGACAGGTTGAGATGCCCCGCTGAGAACCACCGATAACGATAATAATTGCGGCTTCAACAAAGACATAAACCAACACCATGTCTGTGTCCGCCTGCCCCGTTTGCTGAAACAGGTCGATGGAACGGACAACACCATCAACGATCAACTGACCGATCCAGGCAACAACCGCCGGTAAAATCCCGGCAATTAAAGTCAAACAGGCAAATACCAGCGCCAGTTTTCGACTGGTCGACCAGACCAGTTCAAGGGCCCTGCAGCTATAGCGAAAAATGTCATAAATCTTCTGGGTAGAGAAGATTTTTCTCCCTGTGAGTTTGAATGATTCAATTTTTATCCTGTGGATGATACATGAAGAAATGGCGGCAGAACTCAGGATCACACCAGAGCATTGGTACTGACTGTCCGATCGATTCGACCGTGACGCAAAAATGAAACCCTGCGCCCAAGAGTCACCGCTTCGGTCATATTATGGGTCACCAGCAACATGGTAACGCCTGTTTTAGCCTGGAGGTCCTTAAGTTCAAACTGGAGCTGCTTGCGGATTTCAGCATCAAGATGACTTAAAGGCTCATCGAGCAAAAGCGTTGCGGGCTCATTTACCAGAGCCCTGGCCAGAGCGACTCGCTGTTTTTGCCCACCGCTGAGCATCGACGGAAGCTTGTGCTGCTCGTCGATCAGATCGACCAGAGTCAGATAATGATGACTCCTGTCGCGGATACGCTGTTTATCCGCACCACTGGCCTTAAGTCCGTACTCGATATTCTGCAACGCTGTCAAATGTGGAAAAAGGGCGTAGTCCTGAAAGACAAAACCGATATTGCGTTGCTGCGCTTCAGCTTTCGTCACGCAGAGGCCATCGAGGTAAATATCCCCTTATCGGGCTTTTGCAGACCTGCGATAATTGACAGGAGCGTACTTTTCCCTTCCCCGCTGGGACCAACAAGGACATGAAATTCCCCTTGGTTGACCTTGAGATTCAGGTCTTGGAACAGCTTCTGGGGACCGAATGATTTATGGATATTGCGCAGCTCAATACTCATATTGACGCCCCGCCTGAACCTTAAGGATAAAGAGCAAGGAAAAAGAAAACAGCACCAACACCAGAGCAGTCGAGATTGAATTCTCCAAACCTCCGCTCATAGCTTCCATGTAGATAGCAATCGTCATGGTTTCTGTCTTCCCCGGGATACTTCCGGCAACCATGGCCGTTGCCCCGAACTCTCCCAGAGCCCGAGCCCAGGTCATGGCCAGCCCGGCGGTTGCGCCCTTGCGGCAGAGTGGAACAATAACATGCCAGAAAGTGTACAGATTTGAAGCGTTCAAAGTTGCTGAGGCGGCCAGCAGATTAGGAGGGATCGACGCAATGCTCTCTCGAGCGGTTTTTATAAAAAAAGGTGACGAAACAAAAAAATTGCGCGAGCACGATTCCATAAGGCGTGAACAGCAACTCGATGCCCCACCGCTGCAGCAAATGTCCGAACGGATTACCGGGATTAAGCAATAACAGTAAACACAGCCCCGTGACCAGCGGAGGCATGATAATCGGCAGATCAAGAACTGTTTCAAGAAAAGCTTTGCCTCTGAACGACTTCAACGCCAGAATGTAGGCAACAGGAAAACCAAGAATCAAGGTAAGAACAACAACAGCCAGAGACGTCTTCAAACTCAGTAGAATGGCGCTGCCCCCCTGGGCGGAGGTCAGATGCTGCAAGACTTCCGCCCACGAGGCGGCCCCCAGCAGAGACAGCAACACCAGGATAATCAATGAAAAGAACAAAGCTGTCAGAGCAGCCATCAACAGGTCAAAATGCAGTAGACACTTGAGTGCATCTGAGAACCTGTTGCGCTGCCCGCATTCATTCTGTAATGCTGCCATACCCTGCCTGTTCTTTCCTAAACAGCTTCAAAACAGAAACGTTTGAGTCCCATCAACTCGGCAGCACCGGCAATACTGGTGCCGTAAAAGACGACCTCAGTCTGATGCTTCTCAGCCAAAGCGATCAGCCCCGGAAGCGAGCCGTTGACAATGGTCGAACCGGTCGCCAGAACCAGCTCGCTCCGGCGAAAGAGGTCATCCGTTTCACGCTCATTACCCCATCTGATCGCTACACCATATTTGCTG
>LQAH01000115.1_pt1 | contig 25060 bp, 29 predicted proteins | sample 1535791 | NCBI WGS metagenome assembly LQAH01 (sample SAMN04331585, study PRJNA305678) | bioreactor metagenome | isolation source: bioreactor_4 inoculated with Wadden Sea sediment 2nd replicate of a... | place: Germany:Bremen
CCTGCAAACGGGCCACGTCCCTGCCTTTGGATGTGCACCTGATGATCGAAAAACCGGAAGCAATCATCCCAGCGTTTGCCAAAGCCGGGGCCGATTATATTTCCGTGCACACGGAAACCTGTCCGCATCTGCACCGGACCCTTCAGCAGATCCGTGAACTTAAAGTCAAGCCTGGCGTGGCCCTGAATCCGGCCACCCCATTGTCATCCATCGAGTATATTGCGGATCAACTGGATTTTGTCCTGATCATGAGTGTCAATCCCGGATTCGGGGGCCAGAAATTCATTGAATCCAGCATTGAAAAATCAGGCACTGGCCGGCCTGCTGGCAAAGAAAAATCCGTCCGCCCTCATTCAGGTGGACGGAGGGATAAATGCCAACACAATCTCGTCTGTGGCAGAAGCCGGAGCAACTTGTTTTGTGGCCGGTTCCGCCATTTTCAATACCCCTGATTATCATGACACCATTGCCGCGCTTCGCAAGGATGCAGAAAGGTAACCCATGAACAAGTTCATCATCACGGTGCTGGCCAAGGATCGGCCCGGTATAATCGCCCATGTTACCCGGGTCCTGTTTGAGCTGGGCTGCAACCTGGAAAACGTCAACCAAATGATTCTCCAGAAGCAGTTTGCCGGGCTGTTTCTGGTTGAAGCCCCGGCTTCTCAGGACAAAGATCAGTTGCACCGGACCCTGGCCGAAAGATCACAAGACCAGGGGCTGGTGATTCATGTCAACACACTGGAGGAAACTGCCAGCCCAAGCATGGACGCTGACGGAGACATCTTTTTGATCACCACCATCGGACCGGACCAGAAAGGACTGGTGGCGGGGTTTTCCGCTATTATGGCTGAATACCGGGCCAATATCATCAATCTCAAGGCCGTATTTAAAGGCGGGTCCGATCCCAGGGACAATGTCATGTCCTACCAGATATGGTGACACCGGACATGGATACCTCAGCCCTGTTTACGAATCTGCGGAAAAGAGCGGATGAGCTGGGCCTGGATATCCGGATTCAGCACCGGAACATTTTTGATGCCATCAACAAAATATAGCCGTTCAACTGACAGGCATTCAACACATAGCTATTCAAATGCAAGGAACTTTCCATGTTTGAAGACCATGAAATCATCTCCACCATTGAAATGGTGAAAATGAACACCTGGATGTCCGGGCCGTGACCTTAGGGGTCAACCTGTTTGACTGCATCAGCCACGATCTGGACACTTTCCGACACAATATCCGAAAAAAATCACCGGCCATGCCTCTTCTTTAACATCGGTATGTGATGAGGTGGGGAAAATACGGAATCCAAGTGGTGAACAAACGCATCTCCATCAGCCCCATCGCCCTGGTGGGTGCCGTGTTTTCCGCCGGTCAGATGGTGGAGATCGCCCATGAACTCAATGATATTGCCAAGACCGTGGGCATCGATTTTATCGGCGGATTTTCCGCACTGGTGGAAAAGGCATGGCAACCGGTGATATTGCCCTGATCGAGGCCCTGCCCCGGGCGTTGGCTGACACCCAGCGGGTGTGCGCGTCCGTGAACGTTGCCACCACCAAGGCCGGCATCAACATGGATGCGGTACTGCTGATGGCAAGAGCCATCAAACAAGCTGCCGAACTGACCGCGGATCAGGACGGTCTGGCCTGTGCCAAGCTGTGCGTGTTTGCCAATATTCCAGAAGACATGCCGTTCATGGCCGGGGCCTATCTTGGGGTGGGGGTGGCGGACGCTGTGATCAATGTGGGTGTATCCGGGCCGGGCGTGGTGAAGCGGGCCATCGAGCGGAACCTGGAAAACGGTCCCATGACCCTTGGCAATATCGCGGAAGTAATCAAACGCACCGCCTGCAAGGTCACCCGGGTGGGAGAACTCATCGGCCGGGAAGTGGCCAAAAACCTGAACGTCCGTTTCGGGGTCGTGGACCTTTCCCTGGCCCCGACCCCGACCGTTGGGGACAGCATCGGAGAGATTTTCCAGGCCCTGGGGCTGAGTCAGATCGGGGTACCCGGTTCCACTGCGGCCCTGGCTATGCTTAACGATGCCGTGAAAAAAGGCGGAGCATTCGCCTCCTCCCATGTGGGGGGCCTGAGCGGCGCGTTCATCCCGGTGAGCGAAGATCTCAATATCGCTCATGCGGCTCACCAGGGATTTTTGAGCCTGGAAAAACTGGAAGCCATGACCTCGGTGTGTTCCGTGGGGCTGGACATGGTGCCCGTGCCAGGAAACATTTCCGAAGAGTGTCTGGCCGGCATGATTGCCGATGAAATGGCCATCGGTATGATCAATGCCAAGACCACAGCCACCCGGATCATTCCGGTGCCGGGCAAATCCGCTGGAGACAGCGTATATTTCGGAGGGCTCTTAGGGGAAGCCAGGATCATGCCTGTTCCCCATATGGCCGACACCAGTGTTTTTGTCCGTCACGGTGGCAGGATCCCTGCGCCCATCCACAGCCTGAAGAATTAAGCCTATGTCTGATTCAACTTCCCGGAAATCTTTGGCCGCCGCCCATCCGGCCCAGAGTATTCCGGACGAAAACCGGGTTCAGTACGGCATCGTTCTGGTGATCACCCTGGTGCATTTTACCGGTGATTTTTATTCCTCGTTTTTTTCACCGCTTTTGCCCGCGTTTGTGGACAAGCTGGGTCTGACCCTGACCCAGGTGGGGCTGCTCACCGGATTGGTGCGGCTGCTGGCCTTTATGATCCAGCCGGTGGTAGGATACCTGTCCGACCGGTATGAAAGCCGGTGGTTCGTATTCACCGGTCTGTTCCTGGCGTTTTTCTGCATCCCGTTTTCAGGGATCGCCCCCAATTTTTATGCACTGCTGCTGATCCTGTGCATGGGGTCTCTCGGTTCTTCCATGTTCCACCCGGCCACCACCGGCATGGTTCCGCTTTACAGTGGAAACCGCACCGGATTCTGCCTGTCCATCTACAACACGGGCGGGACCCTGTCTTTTGCGTTAGGCCCTGTGTTCATTACCTGGTACGTGGCCCATTTCGGTCTGGAAGCCATGCCCTGGACAGGAATTCTGGGACTGACGGCGTTTGTGTTCTGCCTTAAATTCCTACCCCGCCCCCAAAGTGAAAACCTGTCACATCTGGATTTTTTAAAATCCTTGAAAACCACCATAGGTCCCGTGTACAAGGTGATTTTCCTCATCTGGCTGGTCATGTTTCTTCGGGCCGTCACCGGTCAGGCATTCATGACATTTATGCCCATTTTCCTGGTAAATGTGGGCCATCCGCTGCCCAGCGTGGGACTGATTGTGGCATTTTTTATCGCAGCCGGCACCCTGAGTGGGCTTTTGGCCGGATATCTGGCAGACCGTACAGGGTTTCGAAAAATCTTTTTCATCTCCTACCTGTTCATGGCACCGGCACTGATGCTTTATCTATACCTGCCCGGCCCATGGGTGTTCGTCGGCGCGTTTGTGGCCGGTTTTTCGTACTGGCGCCGCTGCCTTTGGGCGTGGTCATGGCCCAGAGACTGGTGCCCCGGTCACGGGCCATGGTATCCAGTCTGATGATGGGACTGGCCTATGGGCTGGGCGGGGCGCTATCGCCTCTGGTGGGGTGGATAGCCGACGTCTACGGCATCGAGGCCGTGCTGTTTGTCATGGCGTTCATCCCCTTGATCTGTCTGGTGTTCATTGCCAGATTTCCAAAGGTGGTGTGATTCCTCATGGCACAGGTGGTCCTGGTTCAGCCACCCATTGAAGATTACTATCTGACCCGCAAGCGCACCCTGCCTTACGGATTAATGTCTATTGCTGCATCTCTCAGGGCTGCCGGGTTTGAAACAGCTGTCATCGACGGGTTGGCCACCCGGAAATCCAAACCGATTCCCCGGCCGGATCGGTTCGCTTTTTTGGATGCATTTTACGGCCGGGCCGACCGTTCACTGTTCTGTCTGTTTCATGAATACCGGCATTTCGGTTACAGCCTGGACCACCTCGCTCTGGAGGTGGCAAAACACCGGCCGTTTCTGGTGGGTATCTCTTCTTTGTTTTCCGCCTACCATGACACGGCCATGGCATTGGCAAAGGCCATTCGTCACCGGAATCCGGACACGGTCATTGTCATGGGCGGGCACCATCCCACACTGTTTGCCGAAGAGGTGATCGCATCACCGGACATCGACTTTGTGCTCAGAGGCGAAGGGGAACATCCCTGCCCCTTTTGTGCCGGGCCGTTCTGGAGAACACCTCTGTGGAAAAGGTGCCTGGGATCGCGTTTCAAAACCCGAAACAGCCGCATCACCCAAAAAGTCGGGTGATTCAGCCTCCCTACTGGACCCCGGATCTGTCCCGGCTGCCGATACCAGACCCCATGGATTTGGCCTATTACAAAAGAAAACATCAGGAAGCCATCATGGTGGTATCCAGCCGGGGGTGTCCCATGCCGTGCTCCTATTGCGCGGTTTCCGCTGTTTCCGGTCATGGAGGTTTCCGCAAACGCCCGACGGAACTTGTGCTGAAAGAGATCCGAAATCAGGCGGAAGGCAGGGATATCGGGTTTATCGATTTTGAGGACGAGAACATTAGTTTGGACCGGAGCTGGTTTCTGGCCCTGCTGGACGGCATCACCGAAATTTTTCCACCCGCCCGCCCGTGGAACTGCGGGCCATGAACGGGCTTTTTCCGCCATCTCTGGACCGGGACATGATTCAATCCATGGCAAAAGCCGGGTTCAGGACGTTGAATTTATCCGTGGGGTCCATGTCAGCGGCTCAGTTAAAGCGGTTCCGGCGGCCTGATGTCCGATCCGCCCATGATCAGGCCCTTGCCTGGGCAAAAGACTCAGGCCTTTCGTGTGTGTCCTATTTGATTTCGGCAGCCCCGGGCCAAAGCGCTCACGATTCTTTGACAGACCTGTTGGAACTGGCGGTGCGGCCTACCCTGGCCGGATTATCCATTTTCTACCCTGCCCCAGGCAGCCTGGATTACGAGATATGCCGGAAACTGGAAATTCTCCCGACCTATTTTTCCCGGATGCGGTCTACGGCTTTCCCTTTAGACCACACCACCTCCCGGATTCAGGCGGTGACCCTGCTGCGTCTGTGCAGAATTTTGAACTACCTGAAACATCGAGTCGATCTTGGGCCCCCCTGCCCGGCCCTGAACCGGCCCCCCATGTTGGAACTGCCCACCTGGGTCCGGAACTGGACAGAGAAACCGTTAGTGAAAAATTGACTCAATGGTTTTTAGCTGACGGCAAGATCCGGGGGTGGATCCTGACGGGGCGGTCTATGAGCACCAGACCGACCCAACCCTTTGCCGGGCATTTGCTGCCGCCGTGAAAACCCTGCCCATCTCAGGGGTAAAGGAATAGCATATCCTGGCGGATGGTTTAGATCCGGCCCTGCCCCTGATCCTGCATTGTGGTTTTGCTTTGCAATGCGCCGGTGTAACAGGTATTACAGATCGTAAGACGTCAGGCTTTCGTATCCGTTTTCCGTCACCAGGATGGTCTGCTCAAACTGGGCGGACAAGGACCCGTCATTGGTGACGGCTGTCCACTTATCCGGCAGGACGTGCAGATTCCGTTTGCCTAAATTTATCATCGGTTCAATGGTGAACACCATGCCCGGCACCAAGGTCACGCCTTTGCCGGGGGAACCGAAATGCAGTACTTGGGGCTGTTCATGAAAATCCAGCCCCACGCCATGGCCCACAAACTCGCGGACCACGGAACATCCCTGGGCTTCGGCATAGCTCTGGATAGCATATCCCACATCCCCGAGGGTTGCCCCAGGAGCCACGGCTTCCATTCCCTGTTTCAGAGACTGGGCCGCCACAGACACAATCTTTTTGGCCGCCGGCCCCGGAGTGCCCACAAAAACGTTTTGCTGGCATCGGCATAATACCCGTTCAAAATCGGGGTGATATCCACGTTCACGATATCCCCGTCCTGCAAAATCCGGTCTCCGGGAATGCCGTGGCAGATCACCTCGTTGATGGACACGCACACGCTTTTAGGAAACCCCCGATAATTCAGAGGGGCGGGAACCGCCCCGGCCTGAATAGTCTGGGCATGAACAAAGGTGTTGATCTCCTCTGTGACCAGACCGGGTTTGATCATTTTTTCCACGCCATCCAGGATCTCCATCAGCAGCCGTCCCGCCCGCCGGATCCCTTCGACCTGGGCCGGGGTTTTAAAATAATATTGTATTGCTTCTTGTAGGTGTCTTTCAACGAATTCCTTTTTCTTATTCCGACAGCACTGTTTGTATTTTTTCCGCTGCCACAGGGACAGGGATCGTTTCTGCCGATTTTCACGGATTTGATCTTCATTGGAAAAACTGCTCCAGGGGTTTTCCCCAAAGGGAATGGGGATAGGCATCTTCTATTTTGATTTCCGCCAGGTCACCCGGGACCAGGGTCTCGGATGGAAAATGAACTATTTTATTTGCCGGGCTTCGGCCGGTCATCTGCCGGGTATCTGGGGTGGTTTTGACAAACCCGTCATGCTGTTTGGCGCTGATCCCTTCCACCAGTACCTGGACCACCTGACCGGCCATCTCCAGGTTCTTCTCCCGGGTAATGGTGTCCTGAAAAGCCAGCAGCCGGTTGAGGCGGGCCATCTTCTCCGTCTCATCCACACCGCCTGAAAATCTAGCCGCCGGTGCAGATGACCGGTCTGAATAGGCAAAGGCAAAGATGGAATCAAATTGGACCTGCGCCACCAAAGCCAAGGTATCTTCAAATTCTTCCACCGTTTCTGTCGGAAAGCCCACAATGATGTCCGTGGACAGGCCGATGTCCGGAATGGCAGCTCTCAGCTCATCGATTCTGGACAGGTAGAGCTCTCTGGTATACCCCCGATTCATTTTCTTTAAAATCCGGTTGGAACCGGACTGGATCGGCAGATGCAGGTGGTTGCATACCTTGTCCAGATCCGCCATGGCCCGGATCAGGTCTTCAGACAAATCCTTGGGATGGGAAGTAGCAAAGCGGATCCGGTAGATGTTGTCAATATCCGCGACCTTTTCAGCAGCCCGGCAAAAGAAGGGCCATTCTCCTTGGCACCGTAGGAATTAACGTTCTGCCCCAGAAGCGTGACCTCCCGGATACCGTTTTCTGCCAAAACTTCAATCTCCCGGACAATGGACTGCCAGGACCGGCTTCTTTCCCTGCCCCGGACATACGGGACCACGCAATAGGTGCAAAATTATCACACCCCTGCATGATGGTGACAAATTTCGACACCGGGTTTTCCTCAAATGCCTTGCTGTCGGGCTGGGTTTCAAAATAACGTCTGACGGCTCTGTGTCCACGATCCGGCGCTGACCGGATTTCAATGCCTCAATGTGGCGGTTAAACCGGGAAAAAGCCTGGGTGCCGAGCACCAGGTCCAGATGCGGCAGCCGCTGAAATGCGCGTTTTCCTTCCTGTTGGGCCACGCACCCGGCCATCACCGTGATCAGATGGGGATTTTTCTGTTTGTTCCTGGCAAACCGGCCCAAAAACTGAACGCTTTTCCTCGGCCTTGTGGCGGACGGCACAGGTGTTGCACACGATGATATCCGCCTGTTCCGGATGCGGAGTCTGTTGATACCCCAGTGAATGTAGCACGGCCCGTAGTTTTTCGGAATCATACACATTCATCTGGCATCCAATGGTGTGAATATGGGCGTATCCGTTACAGCGCATGAAATGCAAAATCCTTTTTCAAATCTTCAATGATCTGGAATGCCTCATCAGCCCGGTCCGGTGCTATGGCCAGGCGGATGTGTCCGGTGCGGGCATCCAGTGTGGTGGCCACGGCAACGCTTCATACGCTTCGAATATGAATTTGATGAATCCGATACGGGTTTTGTCCACCCGAAATTCTTTGTACAGCATCTGCGGTGCCATTGCATCGTTCTTTTCTGTTTATTAAAAAAAGGGAGTATACCACTAAAACCGGTCATTACTCAAACATTTTTGAACAGGACGTGCCCGGGAAATCTTTGAATCCGGCATCGGTATCCAGTACCGGGATGACCTCAATTGACAAATTTTCAGAGACCTTATATAAAAACCATCAACCCATGAACACCCGATTCACATATGCCGACACCGACCCCGACAAGGTCCATCCGCTTGCACAGGAGCTGGGATGCCACCCCGTAACCGCTGGCCTGATCTGGAACCGGGGGTTCACCACCGTGGAATCGGCCCGTTTTTTTCTGAATCCGGATTTCTCCCGTCTGACAGATCCGTTTACTATAAAAGACATGCAAAAGGCAGTCAAACGGATTTATGAGGCGGTGGTCAACCAGGAAAAAATTATGATTTTCGGAGATTTTGACGCAGACGGAGTGACTGCCACCGCATTGCTGTATGAATTTTTATCCTGGGTGGACGCGCGGGTCACCTGGTATATACCCCACCGCATCAAAGAAGGATATGGCCTGCTTCCGGATCATATACCGATGACGGCGGACCAGAAAGTGGATCTGGTCATCACCGTGGACTGCGGGATCAGCAGCACGGCTGCGGTTGCAGCAGCCGTGGAGGAAGACATGGATGTCATCATCACCGACCATCATGAGCCGGGACAGATCCTGCCCAAAGCCCTGGCTATCGTGGACCCGAAACAGCCGGACTGCCCTTCCGGGCTGTCGTTCCTGGCCGGAGTCGGAGTGGCGTTTTTTCTGGTTATGGGATTGCGCAGCTATTTTCGGGACAAACATGTCTGGGACCGGTATCCGGAACCCAAACTAGTGCCGTTTCTGGATCTGTTTGCCCTGGGCACCATCGGAGACATGGTGCCGCTGGTCAACGAAACCGGGTGTTATGCCTGGCCGGAATCCGACAGATGCAGAAAAGCACCCGGCCCGGGGTCCAGGCCCTGGCAAAAGCGGCCCGCATCGATTTCACCCGCCTGGACTCCGATGACATCTCCTTTAAGCTGGTGCCCCGGATCAATGCGGCCGGCCGTATGTCCCACGCCCGCATCTGTGTGTCCCTGCTCACCAGCCAGACCCTGGCAGATGCGGAAAAATCGCGTTCCTGCTGGATGATCTCAATGCTCAGCGCCAGACCATTGAGCATGAAATCATTGCAGAAATTGAACGCCGTATTCAGGATAACCCATCCCTGCTGAAAACCGGCTGCTCATGCTGTGGGACAAACACTGGAACCCCAGTGTGCTGGGCATTGCCGCGTCCAAACTGTCCAGAAAATATGTCTGCCCGGTGCTGCTGCTGTCATGCAACCATCAGACGGCCGTGGGATCTGGCCGGAGCATCAACAACATCAATATTCACCAGGCATTGTCTGCCAACGCTCATCTGTTGGATAAATTCGGCGGCCATGCCATGGCATCAGGCCTGACCCTGTCCTTGGACCGGCTCAAAGATCTGGAGGCAGGGCTCCAGAACCATCTGTACACCCAGTATACCCAGAACGATTTCTCAAAAACCCTGACCATCGACGCTGTTCTGGACATGGCGGATATCAGCCTGGACCTGGTCCGGGATCTGGACCGGCTGCGGCCCTTTGGCACAGAAAACCCGGAACCCGTATTTCTGGCCCGGGACCTGAAAGTGGTTTCCTCCCAAATCATCGGCCGGTGCCACAGAAAAATGCTGCTCCAGAATGCGGACGACCCTGCCAGTACCTGCGTGGAGGCATTTCACTTCAACGTACCGGATTCCCTTCAACCACCGACCTTTTACGATCAGCTGGCCTTTCGCCTTAAACTGAACAAATTCAGAGCCGAAACCCCCCAGATGATTGTCGAACAAATTTAATCCGGATAGATCAAGTGTGGTCAGAAAACGGAAAAAAATTACAAAAAACAAAAAAAGGCTTTCACCAAAAAAGTTGAAAACCTCTGAATTTATTGGCGCGCCCGGAGAGATTCGAACTCCCGACCCCTTGATTCGTAGTCGGTTTCTGGCACTTTCACAAAATTTCACAAATATGCACAAACACACTGAAAAGACTTGATTTTCAATCCATATTGACATATTCTTCCTTCATGGACTTTCACATAAAAATATCCCACTTCAGCCCAAAAGTGGGGACTATGTGGGGACAGCCTGACGAACCGATTAAGACCTTTTCGCCTAAAACGATTAAAGGAGAAGTGGGGACAGATGGGGACAAAATGGAACAGCACAAAATACCCCGGTGTCAGATACCGGGAGCATAAATCCCGGAAGCATGGCATAAGACCTGATCAATATTTTGCCATTCGATACCAGAAGGATGGGAAACGGAAGGAAGAGGGTGTGGGTTGGGCCAGTGAGGGGTGGACCCCCTCAAATGTTGCATTGAAGCTGGCAGAGTTGAAAGCTGCCGCTGCCACCGGTAAGGGTGAAGCCCGCCTGTCCGAATCCAGAGCAAAGGTGCAAGCAGAAAAGCAACAGATCCAGGAAGAAAAAGAACGCAAGAAAAAAGAAAGTGTAAGCCTGACAGCTTACTTTCAAAAAATCTATTTTCCAGCTATCTCACAAGAGAAAAAGGAAGGGACCGCCAAAACTGAGGAACAGCTTTTCAGGCGATGGGTAAAGCCTATCATTGGAGAGAAGCCAATTAAAGATATAAGCCCATTTGATGTTGAGCGAATCAAAAAGGAAATGTTTGATGTGGGCCGGGCTCCCCGGACTATCGAATATGTTTTGACCACTTTGGGACAAATTTTTAGACATGCTGAGAAGATGAATTACTTCTCCGGGGTCATCCCCACAGCTCAGGTTAAAAAGCCCAAATACGACAACAAACGGGTGCGGTTCCTATCCCAAGACGAAGCCCACACCCTCCTTAAAAATCTTACAAACGCCAGCCAACAGCTATTTGAAATGTCCCTTCTCTCTCTTCACTGTGGTTTAAGAGCTGGGGAAGTATTTTCCCTGACATGGAAAGATGTAGATCTGGACCACGGCCTGATAACCCTATTGGATACCAAGTCAGGCCGGACCCGGACAGTATCAATAACCAAAGACGTTAAAGCAGTCTTTAATCAAAAAGAGCCGGGTGGAAACAAGACCTTGTATTTCCTGCCCGCGGTGACGGGAAAATACAAAAAGTTTCAAAGTCTTTTGGCCGGGCCGTAGATAAAGCCGGATTCAATGATGGTATTGATGACCGACGTCAAAGGGTAACCTTCCACACCCTGCGCCATACCTTTGCATCCTGGCTGGTAATGGAAGGGATAAGCCTTTATGAAGTCAAGGAACTACTGGGCCACGCTTCCCTGGCCATGACAGAACGATACAGCCACCTTGCCCCGGATCGTAACAGGAAGGCGGCCCAAACGATGGAAAAGGTTTTCCAGAAGGCAGAGAAGCCGGAAAATGTTGTAAATCTGAAATAGTCTCTTCCCTGGGATAGGTCCGGGGTCGCTCCCCTGATCGAACCGGCGGTCATCCTGAACCGTCTTTCCCAGGGTTTCAATCAGGGCCTTACAGGAGGGCAGTCGTGAATAAACCTGGAAATTTTTTTAACCTCAAAGAATGGGTTACGATCCCTGAGGCAGCAGATCATCTTTCAAAGATTTTTGATGAAGAAGTTACGGATGCTGATATTTTGCGTTTGGGGTTGGATGGACATTTAACCCTGTCTGTCTACTTTGTAAATTATTCATATGCAAGGTATGGAAAAGTGGTCTCGTGGGAAGAAGCCTTTTGTATTGACGACAAGAGAAGGGGTGGTGAGCTCAAAAAGGCTTTCGGTAAATTTACAAATGATCTTCGGACGGCATTACCCCAAAAGACATATGAGCTCTGGAAAGATAGGGGGGCATTCGTTTTTGAGGACGATGTCAAGATTATAAAAGGGGTATGGGACCTTCCAATGCAAGGTGAGGAAGTTTTAGATATAGAGCATAGGTGGCAGCAATTAACAGGAGGTCCTGAGGTCACCTTGAGCGGTTTAGATGGGGCTTTTGTGAAAAGACCAAATGGAGTGATTTGTCAATTACAAGAGAGCTTTGATGACAATGAATTCCAAAAAGGATCAAAGGCTCATTTGGAATCTTTGAAGAAACACATCGCTGAGAATAAGATTAACAAAAAAGAAGCTGATCGAATACTATCAAGGCATGCAGAAGAAAGAAAAAAATATTTAGAGGAGAGAGCCAAAAGAAAAACGGCAGAGGATTATTATCCAGCCGGAGCACTCCCTAAAGATAGTATATTGGTGGTCCGTACTCACGCCCTTATGGATTTGAAAAATAAAGTTGCTGGAAAGAATAATGAAACTCAAAATGAGTTGAATCCACGGGCAGAGAAAACGTACCTAACATTGTTGGGGCTCTCTTGGAATGTATAACAGGCCCGCATAGCGATGAAAAATTCTCAAGTGAAGCCAAGCTGCGGGAATTTATATCAGAAAGATACGACGGGCTATACGGTGTTAAAGAAAGAACATTGGCCGAGAAATTCGCTGCTGCCAAAAGGTCTATCAATGGAATTGAATAGTTCCTTTTGAATCATTGCAATTGCAACGGTAACCGTTGCTATCCGTCATGACGGATAAAAACTTTCATTTATCTTGAGGTTGAAAGATTAACAACCACAAGAGATATGGAGGTTTTATGTCCCTAAAAATCCACTACCCAAAAAAAGCCGTCGAAAATTTCTTGAAAGACCGTTTCCCGGAAACTGACTGGGATGCGGTAATAAATGAACTGCCCCCCATCATATGGCGGCATCGCTGGAATGATCTGGCCGCAAACCACGGCTTGCCTTATCGCAGAGGCCATATTCAGAACCTTGATTCCAGAGGCTGCGGACCTTCTTCCTTTGTGTAGGCTCGGTGATGTCTGAATCCAACAACAACCTACGAATTACAATTTTGCCTGTCTGCCCTGCAGATTCCGACGGGAGGCCCGGGGTTCTTCCTGCCCCGGGCTTGGCACCATTCAAGGAAGCATATGGCCAGGAAAAAAAAGAAATCCAACGGGTACGGTAAGGGGACGTTTGTTGATACCAGCATGATACTATCCACAGCCTTTTTAAGTTTAGGAGTCAAAGGGTCTACCCCGGTTGTTTCTCATGCGTCGCCAAAACTCCTTATGATGCTGTTGGCCAAGCGCCAATACGAACGCCAGAAGGATAGAAAAGGCATAGAACGGCGCGTGAGGGTAGACGACAACCGATTTGTCTTAACCTATGTTGAAGTAGAGTCACATATCGATAAGATCACCGATCGCCCGATAATCAGCCGCAAATCGATTACCAGAGGCATTGATGAACTCTTGGCTAAGGGTTTCATTGAGATTGTTGACCCTGGCGGATGCTATGAGCAGCACAAGGCTGTATATGGCTTAACCGATGATTATCTATTATGGCAACCTGGCCAGGTCATCCGCACCAGGGAGCGGGACATCAAGCGGGGGTATCAGGGAAAACAGCCCAGGAGTAAAAATACTGCGGACGTTAACGGCCCCCACCCACACGGGCGTCAACGACCCTCACCCACCATAGAGGACACGGACGTCAACGACCCTCACCCCCTCAAGGGGGAAGCGTTGGAGGTTGTCAATGAGAATCTTTGATATCAAAGGATTTTCGGTTTTAAAACAATCCCAAAAGCTCAACAGGGGGGTGGGGGGCGTTAGAGTCCGCGTTAACATGTATTACCATGCCCCGGACCAAAACAAGCCCTTTACCAAGGGGCCAAAGTCACGGACACCCCAAAACAACCCCAACATTCCACCCACCAGATTGACCACCACCATCAAATCACAATGGAGGACACCCCATGTCACGAGTAAAAAAAGAAACCATCGCCAAACTACATGAATTTTTTGACACCCTCCCCACAGAGGCCCGGAGCAAGTGCGCCCTGTGCAACGAGACGTTGACCCACATCGTCAAGACCGCCGAGGTTGAAACCGGAGCCGGGACCGCTACCGTTACCCGTGAGCTTGCCAACCGTATCAACGACGGTGCCGCGCCTGGGGATCAGGTGAGTGGGGAGGCATTGAGACAAAGGGCTCGTGAAGCATCCGGGGAAAAGACCCGTATTAGGTCCAATGGACCAAATAAACCCGAAGCAAAAGAGTGCCACGTCTGCGGGTCTGTCTATCCTGGTGACAGCAAGCATTGCCCGAATAGATGTGATAAAGCGGCCACGGAAAAGCCGGAGTGCACCGAGGCCCACCAGTTCAGCACCATTGCCACCAGCCAGTTATCCCGCATCCGTAAGGATGACCCGGAGAAGATTCCGGAGCTTGTCAAGGTCCTGGATTGGATCATTGAGCAGATCCACGACACTGGCGACGACAAGACCCTGGCGGACTGTGCCAAGAGGTTGGAACCATATCTTGAAAAAGAACCCGTCACCCTGTCCCTTGATATCCCAGATTGCCATGGCCGGAAACTCAAGGTGGCTGAAATTGATTCCATCCTCATCCGTGTAGTGGAGCAATACCCCGGCAGGGAGAATGCCCAGAAACGTGCCAGGCTGCTCAATGATGCCGGTGTCCCCTGCAGTACCCGGAAAAAGGGGCCGTGAACCCTGGACCACCAAAAGGGTTATAGACAACTACAGGCATGCAAAAAAACGGCAGGAAACCAGGGAATCAAACCAATAGGGGGATACCATGCACTGGACCGAAACAACATCACTTATCAACTCAAAACTGAATGACCTGAAAAGGGAACTGGATGACCTGAAAAGGGAACTGGATGCCATCCCCGCCGGTGGTGGGCTGGAATGCCTGAAGGATTCAATCCAAGGGCTCCGGGGCAACCTGGACCTTCTCCTTGACGATATCGACCGGTTCAACAACCACGAAACAAAATGAAAGGAAAGCAAAATGATCAAGGTTAAAATTTTCTCCGACAAAGACACGGATCAGCTTGAGGCAAAAATCAACCAGTGGTTGGCTGAGAATGGAGACAAGGAGATCATGGAATTTGTCAACGGATCGACCGCCTACACAGTGGTTATCTCCCTGTTTTACCAGGAGCCGGAACCCTCCGCCTACGAATCCGGGAAACGGGTGACCGCACTGTGATTCAAAAGTTCTGCGCCCATGGGGGTTGCCCTAACACGGTGACCCCTCCTGACCGATACTGCCCAGAACACAAGCCCCCGGTGACCCATGACAGCGGCCACCATAATCCCTTCTATTCCACGGCACGGTGGCAAAAGTTCCGGAACTGGTATATCGGGCAGAACCCCCTTTGTGAGCAATGCGGAGCGGTAGGCGATATGGTGGACCACATCCAGGAGTTGAAGGACGGCGGGGCAGAGGTGGATCCGGAGAACGCGCAGACTCTATGCAACCGGTGCCACCAAAAGAAAACCCGGGCGGAGAAGCGGAAGCGGGGGCCGATTGTTTACAGCTATTGAAAATCATCAGGTAGGTGAATGGTTAGACCGTTGCGCCCCCCAAGCGTGCACCGCCCACAAGAAAAAGCGATTTACCCAAAAATGAAAGGAAAATCATGGAACCAATAACCCGCCTATGGCCAGCCCCTAAAAACCTTCAGGGATACGGCCTGGATTTTACAAACGTGTCGGAAAACAACTGGTGACCGTCCAGATTTTGACCGAGCTGGACCGAGAATCTTTTTTGCCCTGGCGGTTTCCTATCACTTGATGATGGCTTGCATGGATTCTGTCACAGACCTGGGTGCCACGGTCAAGGGCTCAAAAGACGAGGTGAAGAAAATCCAAGCTTGACCAGTTATAAAACCGCCAGTGATATTTACAACCGGTTATCCCGGCGCTTCTACCTCACCCCGGCAGACCGGGCCGGTGTAACCATCGAAAAGCCAAAGGCGAAGAATGGCAAAGAAAAATTCTTCAAATAAGCCCGCCTGGGTTGACTTCAAGCTGGGCAGCGCGCCGGACTACTACGACCCGTTCGCCCAGGCCGAAGGGTATTATCTTGATATCGAGGTAGGACAGACCGCCATTGATTTTATTGAAAGCTGCTGCTGCCATGTCCGGGGGCCGTTGAAAGGACAGCCGTTCATCCTGGAGCCCTGGCTTGCTGCTATTGTCGGTCACCTCTATGGGTGGAAATCTGAGGCAACGGGCCTGCGCCGATATCGGGAATTGTTACTGCTGATCCCCCGGAAGAATGCAAAAAGCCTTTTGGGTGCTGCCCTGAGCCTGGTGGAGCTGTTCATGGGCGATCCGAACACGCCGGAAATTATGATAGGTTCTGGTGACCGTGAACAGGCCCGACAGATGCACGACACAATCAAGCTAATAATCGGGCTGGAGGATGAACTCAGAAACCGCTTAAATGTCTTCAAGAATACTATCCAATGCCCCGGGAATGACGGCTGGCTGAAGGTGGTAAGCTCCGAAGCCTATAACCTTCACGGGGCAAACCTGAGCGCCGGGTTTGTGGATGAAACCCATGTGGTCAAGCGGGATCTGGTGGAAACCATGGCCACCTCCCAAGGCAGCCGGGAGGCCCCCTTATTTGTGAACATGAGTACCGCCGGTTATGACCGTCATTCTATCCTGTTTGAAAAATACAGCTACGCCAAAAAGGTAAGAGACGGCATTCTTGAAGACCCTGCTTTTTTCCCGGTGATCTACGAGGCAGATCCGGAAGACGATTGGACCGACCCGGCCACCTGGGCCAAGGCAAACCCAAACCTTGGCAAGTCCATCTTTTTGGAATTCCTGAAGCGGGAGTGTGACAAGGCCAAGGCATCCCCGGCCTTTGAGGCCACGTTCAAGCGCCTGTATCTGAATATATGGACGGAAGCAGAATCCCCTTGGCTCCAGATGGCCAAGTATGATTCCTGTGTGGGAGACCTGCCAGACCTTCGGGGCCGGTCCTGTTATGCCGGGTTGGATCTGTCCACCACCACAGACCTAAGTACCCTTGTCCTTGCCTTCCCTCCCGTGGATGAAATCGAGCCCTTTTATGTGCTTCCGTTTTGCTGGTGCCCTGGGGATGCGATCCGGGAGCGCTCCGACCGGGACCACGTTCCTTATGCCCTTTGGCGGGATCAGGGCTTTATCGAGGCAACCCCGGGAGCTGCCATTGACTACGGGTATATCATGAACCGTATTGATCAGGTGGCCCAGGACTATGACCTAAAGGGAGTTGTCTTTGACCGGTGGGGCTCCACCCAGATCATAAGGGAAATTGACGACAAGGGGGTTCCTGTAATCCAGTTCGGGCAGGGCTTCAAGGATATGTCCCCGCCTACCAAGGAATTGATGAAGCTGATCTTGGAGAGAGGGATCATGTTTCCTGAACACCCGGTCTTGAGGTGGTGCGCCTCCAACATTGTGGTAGAACTGGATGCGGCCGGTAACGTGAAGATGTCAAAGAAAAGATCCATCGAAAAAATAGACCTGATGATTGCCGCCGTCATGGGCCTGGATGGAGCGATCAGAATAAAATTGAACAATCCGTTTATGCTGAAAGGGGTATGATGTTCATATGAAAACCAACACCAAAGAAAAAGAGTACCGTTGCCCCTGTTGTAACCGTAAGATCGCCGTGGGCCTTTTGATCAGAATCCAGGTTAAATGCCCAAAATGCAAGAAAATAGTTGACTTAAAAGAATAATATTACTAAAATAGCAGCATAGATCAAAAGTAATATATTCAGCGCGTCCAGTACGCCTTTGTTTTAGCGCTTCTAAGTAGGCCGATTCGAGAACCCCGATGTTCTCAGATCGGCCTTTTTATTGGCCGGAAAGGAAAGTAAATGGAAGCGGTAAGATTTAGAAGCGGTGATCCCACCATTGAAACCAGATCCTTCCAAATTGGCAAAATTCGGAGCGCAGAAGACCGGACCGTTGAGGCGGTTATCTCTTCTGAATACCCTGTCCCCAGGTATGACGGCAAGGAAATCCTGGTTCATTCCAATGATGCCGTTGACCTGAGCCGGGCACCCCTCCCCCTGATCATTGCCCATGATGACCGGACCCTTCCCGTGGGTATCGTTGAAGAGCTGTTCCTTGAAGGAACTGAACTCCGTGGTGTTCTGCGCTTCAGTAAAACCCAGGATTCGGTCTGGCAAGATGTCCAGGACGGCATCCTGCGGAACCTGTCCATCGGATACGTCACTATGAGGCGCGAACCACCTGAAAACGGGAAGTACCGGGTCACCCGGTGGCAACCCTACGAATGCAGCCTTGTGGCGGCAGGTGCCGACCCCACGGCCCAGATAAACAGAAACTTTGATGCAAAGGAAACGAAGATGGATGTAAACGACCTGAAACAGACCCGCAAGGCCAGCATGGACAAGATGAAAACCCTTGCCGGGACCAAAGACCTTACCGACGACCAGAAAGCCGAGCTGCGGACCCTGAAGGCTGAAGTTGAAGACTTGAACCTCAGAATCGAGGCCATGGAGATGACCACCGCCGATACCGGCACCGGCCACAAACCCCGGATCGAAATCATGGAGCCGAGTTCAAGAGACTTCCGCACCGACAAAGAATACGCCCGGGTTTATGACAAATTCATGAGGGAAGGCCGTGGGGCTCTCTATGCTGATGAGATTCGGACCCTGACGATTGGGTCTGATCCTTCAATGGGCTTTGCCGTACCGGATTCGTTTGAAACTCAACTGGTCCAGGCCCTGGATGATGCCAATATCATGCGCTCCCTGTGCAAGGTGATTAAGACCGCCAGCGACCGGAAGATCCCCATTGTCACCGGCAACACCACCGCATACTGGATCAATGAAGAAGGCAGTTACACCGCCAGTGATGTGACACTGGGCCAGAAGACTCTTGGGGCTCATAAACTGGGCGTTCTGACGCTTGCCAGTGAAGAGCTGGTCCATGATAACAGCTTCAACCTGTCTGCCTTCATTTCTGATGACTTCGGCAAGGCTATGGGCGACAAGGAAGAGGACGCCTTTATCAACGGCGATGGTGTAGAAAAGCCGTCCGGAATCCTGCTGGATGCTGAACTGGGCGTCACCGCTGCAGCAACCACGGCCATTACCAGTAACGAGTTGATCGACCTGGTTCACTCACTGGGCCGCCCCTATCGGAAACGGGCATCTTTCTTGATGTCTGACGATGCCTTGAAGCTCATCCGAAAGCTTAAGGACGGAAATGGCCGTTACATCTTTGAGGAATCCCTCCAGGTGGATGTCCCTTCCACCCTCCTGGGACGGCCTATCCACGTTTCGGACAGCGTACCCGCACCGACCGCCGGGAACAAGGCGATTCTGTTTGGTGATTTCTCCTATTACTGGATAGCCGACCGCCAGGGCCGTTACTTCCAGGAACTCCGGGAACTGTATGCAGCAACAGGCCAGATCGGTTACCGGGGAAACCAGCGGATTGACGGCAAGCTGGTTCTTCCCGAAGCCATGAAATACCTGGCAATGAAGGCATAGTCATGGAAACCAAACTGGTCACCGCACCGACCACTCTGCCGATTGTAACCTACGACCTCAATTATTATTTGCGGTTGGACGGGGCAGAACATGATGTTTTTTAGGCGATTTTATAAAGGCCGCCACCGAACAGGCAGAGGCGTTTATGTCCCGACGACTGATAACCCAGACATGGGATATGGTTTGCCGCTCCTGGGATGACCTCCTGAAGTATAAAAACGGAGCCCTGCGGACCATGCCTTATGGGAAAACTCAGTCAATCACCCATATCAAATATCTGGATGCTGATGGAGTGGAACAGACTGTTTTGGCTGATGACTATACCCTGATGTTCTCCGGCACCGATGGGGCTTACCTGGTTTTCGGCAGTGGTTACAACTTCCCAGCGCTCCATGAGGCTGCCGGAACGGTGACAGCCCGGTTCGTTTGCGGATACGGGCTGGCTGCCGATGTGCCGGAAGCAATCAAGGCCGCCATTCGGTTGATATGCGGTGATCTGTTTGACGGAAAAGATAACACCAGGGCCATAGAATCCCTGATGGCACCATACAGACTTTTTAATTTTTTGAGGTAAATATGAGACGTGATCTTAAAAACAATATCGGAATCAATGTTCTCCTGGAAGCCCAGGACCTGGCCAGCACTGACACTGCATCAGCCTTGCTGGATACTGCTGAATTTCCCGGGGCTGTCCTGGCCGTGACCATCGGTGCCCTAACCGGTGTGGATGCATCCAACTATCTGACCCCGGTTTTGTAGGAATGTGACACCACGGCTGACGCTGATTTCACGGCTGTGGACTCAGACGAGATCGAGGGAGCGTTCACAAAGGTGGATGCAGCGGCAGAAGACAGCCTTGTCCAGTATGTTGGATATAAGGGGGTAAACGCTACGTCCGGGTGAAACTGGACTACACCGGGACCGGGATCACCGCCGGGTGGTGGGAGTATACGGCATTGTCGGCAGGGCCAAGGAAGCCCCGGTAACCGCACCGGATGCAGTCTCCGCGACGTAGTGACCATAAGGGGGTGGGCCTTCCATCCCCTTTACTCTCCATGAGGTGAACATGATCGACCCCCGAAAGTTAGACCAAAAAAATTGAAATCCAGGCCCTAACCACCACCACGGACGGTATGGGATCAACGGTTGAATCATGGGCCGCCGTGTCCGGATCACCGACCTGGTGCCAGTATATTCCCCTCAGAGGTCTTGAGCGAATCACCGCCGGTCAAGTGGTGGGCTCAACTGAATTCAAGTTGAGGATACGCCGGTGGTCTGCCCTGAGTTCTGCCCACCGCGTTATCCACAACGGCAATACCTGTGAAATCCTGGGCATTGAAGACAATCACCGGGATGGTGACATGGTTGTTCATTGCAAAACTACGGAGTAAAAATGTTCAATTTTTTCAAGAAGAAAAGAAAGCGGGCCGTTCTATCGGATGTGAATTATAACTGGTCTGAATTGGGCTTTTCAGGCTCGACCCTTACCGGCCAGCGTGTGACTGAACAGTCTGCCATGGCCATCCCTGCCGTCTTCGCCTGTGTCCGGGTTCTGGCTGAATCATGCGGCAGCCTTCCCTTGATGGTCTATAAAAGAAAACCCGATGGGACCAAAAGCCGAGCCCGGGACTTCAGCCTGTATAAGCTGGTTCACGATTCCCCCAATCCCTTCATGGATTCGGTGTCTCTCTTTGAATTGTTGGTGGGTCACTGTGCTTTGAGGGGTAACGCATACGCATATATTGACCGGGATCAAAACGGCACGATTCAAGCCCTTTGGCCCCTTCTGCCTCAGAATATGACCGTGAAAGTGGATAACGGCATTCTGGTATATGAATACTTTCAGGACGGCCAGAAAAAGCCTTATTCCTGGCGTGACATCCTCCATATCAAGGGCCTGACCTTTGACGGTGTTGTGGGACTGAGCCCCCTGGCCATGCTCCGGGATACCATCGGCAGGGCTCAGGCTATCAACGAGTATTCTGGCAAGTATTTCAGCAACGACGCCAGGCCGGGTGGAATTCTCAGGCATCCGGGTAAGCTGGGGGACGAGGCAGCAGGGCGGCTTAAAAAATCATGGCGCGATGCGTATCAGGGCAGCGGGAATTCACACGGGACCGCGATCCTTGAAGAGGGTATGGAATATCATGCCGTGGGCCTTTCACCTGAAGACTCCCAGATGATCGACAGCCAGAAGTTTTCCGTTATCGACATATGCCGGGCCTTCCGGGTGCCGTTGAACCTGGTGCAGGACCATGACCGATCAACCTACTCCAATGTGACCGAGCAGAACCGGTCCTTTGTCGTTCATACCCTGGTGCCCTGGCTGACCCGGATAGAACAGGCCTGTAACCGGGTGTTGTTCACGGAGCTGGAGAAACGAAAATACTTCTGTGAATTCAAGCTGGATAACCTTCTGAGGGGTGACCAGAAAACCCGGTATGAGTGTTACCAGATCGGCATTGAAAAGAAATTCCTTACCCGGAACGATGTCCGGGGATTTGAGAATCTGTCACCACTTCCTGGTGGGGACGAGTTTGTTGAATAAAAACAGCTTCGGGCACCCGGGGATTTTAACATTGTAAAATAGCAAAACATACCATGTATTGCCGATTTCATAGGGTTGAATCTGTCGGTTCCGCAACCAAAACCGGGTGCCCGATTTAAAAAGGAGCAAGCAATGCTAAACGCTGGGGATACAACGGGTGGAGTAAACGAAACTTTCAGGAAACGCTCACGCCTGGGATGGTTGCCTGGGGATCAGCAGGAGGACCAGCCGCATGAGGAAACCGTGTCACCATGCAATGGTTGTGATAAGGCCGATACCTGCAAAAACATCTGCCAGAAGCTTAAATCAATCATTCAGAACACAAACGGCTGTGCAGAGATCCAAGACAAGGACGCCATTGTGATCCTGCCGGAAAAGGGCATTATTTACAGCTTCTCATCCATGCCGGAAGGCCGGGGCCTTGAAGACAGGGAGTATGGCGTGGAGTTCAACACCGATGGGCTAAAGCTCACCCTTACCACCGTGTTTATTGAGTATTTTTTTAAGAGACGTCCCTTGTATGACATAGCTGATGATTTAGGGGTTGATTTTTCGACAGTTCACAGCTATTTCACCAGGGCTGTGGAGCGAATAAACAGAATTGTCCGGATACTGGACACAAGGGAATCTGTGCTCAAATATACGGGAAAAACTCCAACATTAACCGATATACCGATGATGAAAAGGCGTTTCTGCTGTCTCATATATTTGGCTTTAAACGGCGGAAATAGCTGATGTTCTGGGTGGCCCCGGCCCGGCAAGGTGGAAAAAACGGATTATCCAGAAACGTCGTGAAATCGATGATGTCCTTTCAGGGCCAGCAACCTCCCGTTAAAAGGTGCCCGGCGCGATCAGGTTGTTACCCCTTCCTGGCCGCCGGTTCCCCAGGTAATTACCCTCATCCGGGGTAATTATAGCACCCGGGATGCAAAAAGGACTCCGCAAAAATACGGAGACCGGTGTCCCCAATTTTAGGGACACCTCATCCCAAGGGTGCTGGAATCCCGCACCCCTCTCAGGCTCAAGGGTGTGAATTTGACACTCTTTAATGGGGAGGGCAAGTGGCCGGCGTAAAAATTTCTCCGGTCAAGGGTCTGCGAATCACACCCTTTGTTAAAGAGTCGCAGATCACGACCCTTCTCCATAATCCTGTGGAGCAGGTTTAAAGGTGAGGATTCCCACAATTAAGATGGTGGGAAAATTCCACCATCTATATAGAGGCCTTTTTTATGAAGGATGAAGGAAATTTTCCTTCATCAAGTTAAATGTCCTGTCCTGGGACAATTGGGATTAGGCCGGAGCCGGTAAATCCGGTATTAAATTGACAGTTTCAGCTCTTTGGATCAATAAACAAAAAAGACAATTTAATTACCTTCTTATTCCTTTTTCCCAATCCTTCATAAGCTGGTCTACACGATTCTGGCTTCTCTTTTTGCTTTCATTCAAAAAAATCTTGGAAAGTCGAGCCATTTGCAGGAGGCTCTCTGTCAGAGTTTGGTGCTACTTTTTTCAGATATAACGCTAATTGACGCCTTTCTTTAGTTTCTCCATACTTGTTTATTCTCCCCCTGATATAATTTAAAGGTGTATCTTCGAACGATAATCTAATGTTGGCGGTGGGGTCAAAGCTTGATTAGAGACTTTTTAATTTTTTATTTGGGTTAACTCCATTTTCTACTAACGCTTTAACTAATTTCAAATTCTCAACCTCTAATGCCCTATTCATAAGTGTTGCATCAGGGAATAATGACCGATATACTTTGTTGATATTAAAATTTCTTGAATGTTTGATTATGGTACTTAGGACTTCCTCGGGATTGTTCGTGACGAAACACAGATTGACAGGTAGAGGCCCGAATTGACTATCAGTATATGGATCCATCCCTGATTGCAAGAAATATTTAACGGCTTTCACGTCCCCCAATTTAACTGACCTTTGGAAATCTTCTGCTGACCATTGATATCCCATTCCAACCAATATTTCTTGAGGTGTTTTAGAAAAAATTGATAAAAAGTAATAGCACCTATAGCGATGGTCACGATAGCAGAAATGGTTACCAATAAGCCTTTATAATTATGGTTTAGCCTCAACAAGTATGACGATATAAAATTATTTTCCAAAAGCTCCTCCGCATCATCTAAAAGATTAGTTCAAGTCAGCAATAAATCCACTTCGAATACCCCTATCGATCAAAAACGTTTCAGGCTCTGCCTAATAGAGGCAATTTTTTCTCTTTTGAAAAAACTCACACCTGTCAGTTTACATTAAATTTATAAAACATTACCTGTCAAAAAATGCAACGGGTAATTTAACGCATTGTTTTGAAAATCAAGTTTTTTGGAAAAAACATCTCTGATAGCGAAAGGCAAGAGTAAATTTAATGCCCTGTTAAAATGATTCTGTAACGGTTTTCCGATCAAGGGGTGGGGCCGGTCCCATCTGTCGTATCCTGTCCCTGAAAAACTGAAATTACTACAAACCCCTTGACACCATCCTAAGACCCGAATAATATGACATTATTCCTGCAAATTCAGGGATACCGGTTTGGTCGCCGGGAACTACGGACGCGAATAAGCGTCTACATTTTTGTGAACGCTTTTTTATATTCCATGCATACGTACGCATCTTCCAAACTTGGGGAGATTGGACGCTCAAGATATTTGGGCAGCATGGGGGAGCCTTCGGGCTGCCGGTTTCCGTAGACCGGTCGACCAACCCCTATGCTGCCCTTTTGTTTTGGTCGAATGAAAGGGGCTTAATCACAAATCTACGGAGGCCCAACAATGAAACATCAAACCCTATCGCAAATCATCCCCATCCCTATCAACACGGACATGAAAGGGGGTGCTCATGACAGTATTTAGAGGCGGCTATCAGCCCGATATCAGCACCGGCCTTTTAAATTTGAATAGCGTCAAGCAAATGCTTTCTGCATTGCCCAGGATGAAAGCGCAGCCCGAGAGCTTGACGCCTATTCAATCCTTGGTATCTCCAACATTCTGGCTGATGCCGGTCACGAAGTAGAGGCGTCCTACAATCGGCTGGACGATGAGCTGGAAGCAGCCAGAAAAAAGCATATGAAATTCCGGGCTGATCTGGCGGCATACTTGGAATCGAACCGCATGCTTGAGAAATCAGCCATTACCAAGCTCCTGGCAGATGATGAGAAAGGGGTTCCCATGACGCTTGAAGACCTGTGTATACCGGTTGCCAAAA